>VMHT01124326.1_pt1 | contig 34755 bp, 25 predicted proteins | sample 4693611 | NCBI WGS metagenome assembly VMHT01 (sample SAMN12280063, study PRJNA550983) | marine metagenome | isolation source: seawater sampled from same location over 5 years 0.02-0.2 micron viral filtrate | place: USA: collected off the coast of southern California halfway between the port... ...
CGCTGATAGTAAGGGATAACCGTAGTCACCTGGGTTTGCTGGAGCATGATCTCCGATACCCACACGCGATACGGTGTTGCCTGTTGTTGCCAGGGCAGATGTTTACGCCCGTGTTGGTCGTACCAATTAAGTACTCGGTTTGCAAAGGAGTGTGTCATTAAGCCATATCGTTGAGTCTGAAACGCTGATGGCTATGATATCATGCCTGTCTATTGTGTCAGGAGATATGGAGGGCGCGTGACAGACGCACCGGTTTTATTTTTACCAGGAATGTTGTGTGATGAACGAATCTGGCTGCCGGTCTGGCGGCAATTAGCCTTACCGCAACGCCGCTATGTGCCCTTGCAATGGGCCAGCAGTTTCGATGAGATGCTGGCGCTTACCGGCGACCGGGTGTTGCCAGATGAAAAAGTCCATGTCATTGGCTTTTCTATGGGCGGTTATGTAGCCGCAACCTGGGCGTTACAGAACCCGGCGCGGGTAGCCTCGCTCACCCTGATAGGCTATAACCCTGAAGGTCTGGGAACCGACGAATTGAAACGCCGCAAGGAGCTTGTTTCAGCCTTACAAAAAGGTCAGCCGGTTACCCAAAGCGCTGACTATACCGCCCGGTTTGTGGCCCCGGATTTTCTGAACGAGCCGCTGGTTGCCGGTGTCATGCAACAGATGGCGCAGGATCTTGGCGGCAGTACTTTGCTGGCTCACCTTCAAAGTACGACGCCCCGCCAGGACCTGACGCCACAGCTGCGCCAAGCCGCATTTCCCCTTAACCTGATAGCAGCCCGCCAGGATCTTATTGCCCGGTATGAGCTTATCAGCGCCATTACCCCTAATCTGGATAACTGCACCTTGTATTCGATTGAACAGGCCGCCCATATGATGCTGCTGGAGCGTCCGGATGAGGTAAGCTCCGCGCTGGTACAAATTCTGGCCTGAAAGATTTGCTTCAGGGCAGATTACGTTGCCCCGGCCCTATCCGGGTCCGGCGCGATATCTGCAATGTTCTTGCAATGTCCCGGTCAGGCTGGATAATGCGCTACATTCACACTTTTGCCATCGTACAGTCATTATGGGTCAATACAAAAACGAACAGGAAGCCGCCGCTGCCGGGGTTTATGTCAGCAAAGTCAGAAGCTTTGTTAAGCGCGAGGGCCGCTTAACCCGGGGCCAGGCGAAAGCACTGGAAGATCACTGGCCTACTATGGGCATTGAATACACAGGTGAGCCGGTTGATTTGACTGAAGTCTTTGGCCGCGATGCCCCGGTGGTGCTGGAAATCGGCTTTGGTATGGGTAAGTCTCTGGTAGAGATGGCCGCTAATGCCCCGGAACAAAATTTTATCGGAATTGAAGTGCATCGGCCCGGCGTAGGCGCAGCCCTGGCCGAAGCCGGCGAACGCGGACTGACCAACCTGCGGGTAATGGAGCACGACGCGGTGGAAGTACTTAAACACATGCTACCGGCTGAATCCTTAAGCCGGTTGCAATTGTATTTTCCCGATCCCTGGCATAAAAAGCGTCATCATAAACGGCGTATCGTCCAACCTGAATTTGTCGAAACCGTGCGCACCCGACTGACTCTGGGCGGCCATTTTCATATGGCTACCGATTGGGAAAACTATGCCCAGCATATGGCTGAGGTGATGAATCAGGCTGACGGCTATGCCAATACCGCCGAAAGCGGTGACTATGTGCCTCGCCCTGACTACCGCCCGATTACCAAATTTGAAGTTCGCGGACAAAAACTTGGTCATGGCGTGTGGGATCTGATTTACGAGCGTAATGCCTGATGTTGAGTGCACAAAGTCAGTTACTGGAAAGAAATATCGAGCTCTTTGAGGAAGGTGAGTGGTTACTTATCAATCCTGTTGATGCCTACTTCACTGATCTTCTTACCCATCAGCGGTTGGAGATTCTGCATCAGTATTTTGATGTGTTTGCCGAAAGTGCCGGCGGGATCTCTGCCCAGACCTTCGATAGCCGTGATGTGGCCGGAAGCGACGCCGGGTTTTGCCTTCAGCAACAGGTAGGTAACCATTTACATTCATTCGCACCCTTCATCGATAAAGAAAAATCTTTTACCGATGTGCTAATTTATTTGCCAAAGGCCAAAGCCCACTTGGCCATGTTGGTAGCCATGGCGGCGAGCGTATTAAGGCCCAACGGGCGTATTCATCTGGTAGGCGAAAACAAAGGCGGAATCAAAAGCGCAGATAAGCTGACCAAGCGCTACGGCTCTACCGAGAAAGTAGATTCAGCGCGTCATTGTAGTCTGCTTACCACGCATGTCGAGACTCCTGCTTCGTTTGCCCCCGCGGACTGGGTGGAGAGCAATACCTTTTCCATTGCTGACACCGAACTGGAAGTTGTATCCATGCCTGGCGTGTTCAGCCATAACGAGCTGGACGAAGGCACCGACCTGCTGTTGCAAAAACTGCCCTCTTCATTACGCAGCAAGGTACTGGACTTTGCCTGTGGTGCCGGGGTCATCGGCGCCCATCTAAAACAGCAATACCCGCATTTTGACGTAACTCTGCTGGATGTCAGTGCGCTGGCCCTGTATTGCGCTGCGCGCACGCTGCAAGCCAATCAGCTTACCGGCGCCCTGATTGCGGCAAACGGGTTACACGGAGTGGAGGGTCAGTTTAATCACATAATCACTAACCCGCCCTTTCATACCGGGATAAAAACAGATTATAGTATCACTAAGCGCTTTATCAGTGACTCACGCCGGATACTGGCAAAATCAGGCTCACTGTATATGGTTGCGAATCGTTTTCTTCCCTATCCTGGTTTACTGGCTGAGCAATTTTCGCAGGTACGTACCCTGGTCCAGACCTCCCGATTTTCGGTTTATCTGGTACTGGCTTAGGAGTTTACCCCCGGCGCAACCTGAATCAGGTTAGGAAGAACAGCGACAAAGTGAGCAGGCCCCCTGCTCTTTTAGTAACCCGGCAAACAGAGGCTGGGTTACTGCCGCTTTCCTGGTTGAGGTTTGTGTTGTGAAAATAGTTTTTACGATTTCAGAGGTAGAAGAGCTGGTTAAAACCGGCGGACTGGCTGATGTGGGTAAGGCGCTGCCACTGGCGTTAAAAGCTGCGGGTCACGACGTGGCGGTTGTCATGCCCTACTATCAAAGTATCCGCCATCAGTTTGACCTGGCGTGCGCGTGTCCTCAGCAAACCCTGTTTGCAGAAAGCACGGTGTATCATTTTGATATTCGTCAGCTCAACTGGCACGGTATCGATGTGTACTTTATCGATTATCCGCCCTATTTCGATCGCAGCGACTTGTACAGCAGTACCTACGAAGCTTACTCCGACAATGGCGAGCGTTTCAGCTTTTTTTGCGGCGCCGCGTTAATGGCCATGCAGTCATTGGCCTTAGCTCCGGATATTATCCATTGTCACGACTGGCATACGGCGATGCTACCGTTCTTACTAAAACACGACGGCACCGGCGAATTTGCCGATACCAAAAGTGTTTTTACCATTCATAACGCGGCTTTTCAGGGTGTACACCGGCTTGAAACAATCCCTTTTTTACGTCACCACCGGGGGATCCTGTCACAGGTCCATGGCGGTTACATCAATATGCTGCAAACCGGTATTGAGTTTGCCGATAAAGTGACTACGGTAAGCCCTAATTATGCGCAGGAATTGCTTACCGACTTAGGCAGTCATGGGCTGCATCATCGCCTGGTCACCCGCCAGCAGGATTTATCGGGCATCCTAAACGGCTGTGACTATACCCAGTGGAACCCAGCCACCGACCCGTTTTTACCAAAAAATTACAGCGTCGAAAATATTGCGCCCAAGCAGCATTGTAAACAGGTGTTACAGCAAAAAACCGGCCTGGCCGAAAAACCCGACACGCCACTGATTGGTATGGTTTGCCGGCTCACCGAGCAAAAAGGGTTTGGTTATTTGTTGCCGGTTTTAGACGAGTTGATGGATCACAATGTGCAACTGGTGATTGTGGGTACTGGCGATCCCGAAGTGTGTATGGATTTGGGAGAGTACGCCCAGAACCATCCGGTTCAGTTTGCTTTTATTAATGGCTTCAGCACCGAATATGCCCATCTGGTGGAAGCCGGTGCCGATTTCTTTTTGATGCCTTCACAGTTTGAACCATGCGGGCTGAATCAGATGTACAGCCTGGCCTACGGAACCCTGCCTATTGTGCGCGCCGTAGGAGGGCTTAAAGACACCGTTATCGACCCTAAGGACGATGCTGCGAATGCCACGGGCTTTGTGTTTTCGCTGCCCTCGCCTGAAGGTTTGCTGGCCTGCATACGCCGGGCATTACTGTTTTACTATGAACACCCTGCTCGCTTCAGACAAATGCAGCAGCGGGCCATGCATACCCGTTTTACCTGGCAAACTGCTGCCCAGGACTATCTGGCGCTTTATCAGCAGCTATGTCCGGTCTGAACTACAATCATTTTTCTGGTAGTCGTCCGGCCCGGCCGGACGCCTGACCATGAAAAATTCTCAGCGACGCTTTTCATTACGCTCTTTGCTGGTGGTGCTGGGCATCGGGTTATGTGCGCTGACCTTGATCATCACCGCCGGTATTGCGCTATGGCAGCAACAAAACGCCTACCGCAGTACTTTAAGCGGTTCGCTGATTACTCTGACCGAGGTGCTGGCACAGTCACTTCGACCTCAGTTAGCCCAAGGCGCAGAGTTAACTCTGAACCGCTCATTATTGCCTGCCAGTCAGACCACCCCCATCGAGCAGTTACATGTTTACGGCTATGCCAGCGCTCAATCGCAAAGCCTGTCGTATCTGGGCGGCTTTAAGCCCGCCGGCCAGACGCATCCGGCACTGAACGCCCAACAGTTACGGGAACTTAAAACCCCGGTGTTCAAAGACGACCGCATTTACCTGGTTCGACCGATTAAACACGATAACCATTATGTGGGGTATCTTTATATTCAGGCGTCGGCCAAGGCCCTGACTTCTATCATTGGCCAGACAGTAACATTTTTTGTGATACTGCTGATGTTTATGCTGGCGCTCAGTGCACTGCTGGCCTGGCGGTTTTATTCCATTGTGGCCCAGCCCATCACCGGCCTGACACACTCACTACGCCGACGGTTACGCTTACATCAATATCACGCCCCGGTCGACGCACCGAATATTCGTGAATTAGAGACCCTGACCAATGCTATTAATTCCTTGCTGACCCGAATGCAAGAACTGGTTAATCAACAGGACGCTACCGAGGCCCAACATAAGGCCTTAAACAGTCATCTTGAAGAGATTGTCGAACAGCGGACCCAGGCCTTAAAAAAAGCCAATCAGGAGCTTATCGAGACATTAGAGAAGTTACATCAGTATCAGCGTCAGGTGATTGAAAACGAAAAGATGGCATCGCTGGGAGACATGGTGGCGGGGGTGGCCCACGAAGTAAATACGCCCATCGGTCTGGGCATTACCGCCTCTACCATGATGCTCGATGAACTTCATCAGGTGCAGCAGGACTTTGCTCAAAAAACTCTTAAAGCCAGTAGTCTGAGTCAGTTTTTAAGCAATAGTGAAGAAAATTTACAGCTGATTTATCGTAATTTGCAGCGCGGCGCCGAATTGGTAACCAGTTTTAAGCAGGTTGCCGTAGATCAATCGGTTGAAACACCGCGAACCTTTTGCGTTTCACAGTTAATTAATGAGATACTAGTGTCGCTGGGGCCGCGATTGAAGCAACATCGTCATACTATTAACGTTATATGTGACCCTACCCTGATCGTTGAATCAAAAGCAGGCCCGATAAATCAAATTTTGATCAACCTGATCATCAACTCCGTAGTCCATGGTTTTGAACAAATCGAAGCCGGAACTATAGATATCACGGCTGAAATGAATTCAGCCCAGACACTAAAGATTGTATACCGGGACAATGGACAGGGAATTCCTGTAGACATACAAAGTCGCATATTCGACCCGTTTGTCACAACCAAGTTAGGACAGGGCGGCTCAGGACTGGGCATGCATCTTGTATACAATCTGGTAACCCAGGCATTAAATGGTTCAATTACGCTTTCCAGCGACGCCGGAAATGGCGTGGAATTTATTATCGTTTTTCCTGTCCAAAGTGTGAGATCAGGAAAATCACTGAATTAACCCAGAGTCAGCCCTTGTAATTTAGTTACAAATCCTTATACCGTAGGTCAGTATTTATTCGTTATTGACTTGCAAACAGCGTTACGAAGAATAAAATTTAACCAGATTATTGCTTAAACCGATTGTTAAAGAGTGTGAAACATCATGCAGACGCCAAATGTATTAATTGTTGAAGATGAAGTGGTAACCCGTACCACCTTAAAAAGCTTGTTTGAAGCCGAAGGCTATAATGTTTTTGAGGCCGAAAACGGTGATCAAATGCATGATTTTTTCGAGAACCACGCCATTAATCTGGTCATCATGGATATTAACCTGCCAGGTAAAAATGGTCTGATTCTGGCGCGTGAAGTGCGGGACCGTAAAAATGTGGGTCTGATTTTCCTTACCGGCCGCGATAACGATGTCGACCGTATTCTGGGTCTGGAAATTGGTGCAGATGATTATCTGACTAAGCCGTTCAACCCACGGGAACTGACAATCCGGGCGCGAAACCTGCTGACCCGTACTACCAATACCGCCGAAGACGATGATCTGCCCAGCCGCGTCAGCTTTAACGGCTGGACCTTAGACGGTGACAGTCGTTCATTGATTTCTCCCAGCGGTAAAGAGTTCCGGTTACCCCGTAGTGAATTCAGAGCGTTGCACCTGTTTTTGAGTAATCCAGGTAAGATCCTGACGCGTGAACAGCTGATTATGGAAATGACTGGCCGTGAATTACGCCCTAACGACCGTACCGTAGATGTGACCATTCGTCGTATCCGTAAGCACTTCGAGTCGGATCCCAGCGATGAAGAACTCATTGTGACGATTCACGGTGAAGGCTACCGCTTTTGCGGCACCGTAGATAGCTAACATCTGCAGGGACAGGCCTTACCGTCCTGGTCTATAGATAAAAAAAACGCAGCCTTCTGGCTGCGTTTTTTGTCTGTGGCCGAATTACAAAACGGTTAGTTACCCGCCACTTTCATATTATCAATAAGCACCGAGCCGGTTTGCACACCGCCGCGCACATCACGTTCACTGCCGATGGCCCGGATATTGGCAAACATATCTTTCAGGTTTCCGGCGATGGTGATTTCGTGCACCGGATACTGAATAATTCCGTTTTCTACCCAAAAACCAGCCGCGCCGCGGGAATAGTCGCCGGTAACGGTGCTTACACCCTGACCCATAAGCTCGGTAACCAATAGGCCGGTATCCATTTCTTTTAATAACTGCGCATCGGTATGGCCGGTATCGCCTACAATCCAGTTATGAATCCCTCCGGCATGGCCGGTGGACTGGGTATTCATTTTCCGTGAAGAATAGGTGGTGAAGAGATATTGCGCCAGACGTCCCTGATCCACCATAGTGGCTTCTTTGGTCGCTACCCCTTCGGCGTCAAAGTTGGCACTGGCCAACCCGCCTTTCAGGCCCGGCTTTTCCTGTATATTCAGCCACTGCGGGAAAATCTGTTCGCCCAGCTTGTCTAACAGGAAACTGGAACGGCGATACAAACTTCCACCACTGATAGCACTGACATAGTGGCCAAACAGTGACGAGGCGACGTCTTTTTGCATGATCACCGGAACATTAGCGGTGTTAATTTTTTGCGCACCCAGACGAGCTACCGTAGCTTTGGAGGCTTCTTCGCCGACACTGGCCGGAGTATCCAGCCCATCAGGACGGCGCGAGACGGTATAAGCGTAGTCGCGCTGCATGTCATCGTCCTGCGCCCCGATCATCATACAACTAAGGCTGTAACGAGTGCTTGGGTAACCGGCATTGATGCCATGGGTGTTACCATACACCCGCATACCATGATTGGCGTTGTAGCTGGCGCCGTCTGAGTTAACAATACGAGGGTCATAGACTAAGGCGGCAGTTTCGGTCTCAATAGCCAGCCGCATTGCCTGCTGTGGGTCCAGCTCTTGTGGATGATACAGGTCAAGATCCGGAAATTCGGTTGCCATTAACTCAGCATCGGCCAGGCCGGTACAGGGGTCTTCGCTGGTGTAACGGGCGATATCAATGGCCTTTTCTACGGTCAGTGCCAGCGCCTGTTTGCTCAAGTCGGCGGTTGAAGCGCTGCCCTTATGTTTACCTACATAAACACTGATCCCAAGGCCACCATCATTGGTGAACTCCACATTCTCGACTTCTTTCATACGCGATGACACAGCAATGCCTTGCACTTTCGACATACTGGCTTCGGCCTGGGTCGCGCCCTTTGCGGTTGCCATTTTCAGTACATCGTCTACCACGTTTTGAATTTCTGCGATTTGCTGTTCAATTTGCATAGTCAGTTTCGCTATCCCAGTCTGTGTGTCACAATTAGAAGTACTGACAGTGTAACACTTATGAGACCCAAATGAGCGACCACAAGCATCATTCGCCGGAAGATTCTTTTTCAAACTTTAAAGATATAAACGAAGATGAAGAGCCGCTAAGCAAAACCGAATTAAAACGCCAGTCTGCCCAGTTTCAAAAGCTTGGCGAACAGCTGGTAAAACTGACCCCGGCTCACCTGGATACCATCCCCATGGACGAGCAGCTGGAAGAAGCGGTGATGATAGCCCGCTCGGTAAATCGCAAAAAAGACGGTTACCGACGCCAGCTTCAGTTCATTGGCAAGTTATTACGTCAACGTGATGTTACGCCAATCACGCAGGCATTAATGATGCTTACCCACCAGCATCAGGCAAACAACGCCGCGTTTCATGAACTGGAAAAAGCCCGGGATGATGTCGCAAAAAATGGTGACGAGGCCATTCAGCGCCTGGTAGAGGCGTATCCTGAGCTCGAACGCCAGAAGCTGCGCCAGTACCATCGCCAAATCAAAAAAGAACAGGAAAAAGACGCCGCGCCCAAAGCGTCCCGGGAGCTGTTCCAGTATTTGAAGCAGGTCATCAGCGAACGCTGAAACTTACTTTTCGGATAATAAAAAACCGCCGGGCAGTTAGCTGCTACGGCGGTTTTTTGTAGGTAAGGCGGGGGCGATATTAAGCCGTACCACCCACCGTTAATTTATCGATTTTCAGGGTGGGCTGACCTACCCCCACCGGTACTGACTGTCCGTCTTTACCACATACGCCAACCCCGGGATCAAGCTCAGCATCATTACCAATCATGGATATTTGCTGCATAACTTCAGGACCATTACCAATCAGGGTGGCCCCTTTTACCGGCGCGGTGATCTTGCCATTTTCAATTAAATACGCCTCAGCGCTGGAAAATACGAATTTTCCTGACGTAATATCCACCTGACCGCCGGCAAAATTCGGCGCATAAATGCCTTTATCAATGGTCTGAATGATTTCCTGCGGATTGTACTGGCCGCCCATCATATAAGTGTTAGTCATCCGCGGCATGGGTAAATGCGCATAGGATTCACGACGACCATTCCCGGTGGGTTTCACTCCCATCAGGCGGGCATTCATTTTGTCCTGCATATAACCGGTTAACACGCCATCCTCGATCAGTACATTACGCTGGGTGGGGGTGCCTTCATCATCTACCGACAACGACCCGCGGCGATCCTGCATGGTACCATCATCTACCACGGTCACGCCTTTTGCAGCAACCTGCTGGCCCATTTTACCGCTAAATGTTGAGGCCCCTTTGCGGTTAAAGTCACCTTCTAAGCCGTGACCTACCGCTTCATGCAGCAACACGCCCGGCCAGCCATTACCCAGTACCACCGGCATGGTGCCAGCCGGGGAGGCGATGGCCTGCATATTCACTCTGGCCATATGCAGTGCATCATCGGCCAGTTTTTTATATACCGGACGACCATCTTTCTGCGAGGCAAAAAAGTCATAAGTATGGCGGCCACCCGCGCCTGCACTGCCCCGTTCCCGGCGATCGCCGTTTTCTAACAATACCGAGCAATTCAGACGTACCAGCGGCCGCACGTCGGTGGCAAAGGTACCATCTGAGGCGGCTACCAGAACCTCTTCATACACGCCACTCAGGCTGACCACCACCTGATTGATGCCTTGTTCCTGTTCGCGAATGTAGGCATCCACCGCTTTGAGTAACGCCACTTTTTCGGCTTCAACCATGCCCAAGATAGGATTGTCTTCGTTGTAGCGCGCCGGATAGCTTTGTTGGTGCAAGCCGGTTACCTGATGGGTTCCCCCTACCGGGGCAATGGTGCGGGCAGCTTTGCAGGCTTTTTCAAGGGCAGCCGGGCTGATTTCATCAGAATAGGCAAAGCCAGTCTTCTCACCACTGATAGCCCGTACACCAACACCGCGCTCAATGTTGTAACTACCTTCTTTAATAATGCCATCTTCCAGCACCCAGCTTTCGTGCTGACTGGACTGAAAGTATAAATCGGCATAATCGGTATCATGACGGTGGATCTGTCCCAACGCCTGTTCCAGCGAAGAGATTTCCAGACCCGAATCGGTCAATAAGTGCCTTGCTACGTTATTTAACAAAATCGCTCCTGAATTGATTGTGTTGCGCCACCGGCATGTTCTGCTTTAACTGGTCGCGATCGCTGATATTCACCACCGTGCTCACCAGACCTGGTTCGGTGGGGCGTTCGGCCAGCGTATCCCCCCAGGGGGAATAAATCACACTGTGACCAAAGGTTTCCCGGTCATTCGCATGATCGCCTGTCTGGTTAGGCGCCACCACAAAGCATTGCTTTTCTATCGCCCGGGCCCGTACCAGCGTGTGCCAGTGGGCATTCCCAGTATACCGGGTAAAGGCTGCCGGCAGCACCAGAATATCCACATCGCCCATGGCGTTGAATAAGCCTGTAAAACGCACATCATAACATACTGCCAGCCCGATGCGGCCGATTGGCGTGTCACACACTACGACTTTGTCGCCTGCCTGGGTATAGGCCGACTCCTGATAACTGCCGGTTTTATCCTTGACGGAGACATCAAAAAGATGAATTTTCTTATATTCATCAATAATTTCTCCGTCGGGCCCCACCAACAGACAGGAGGCAGTAAATTTGTCGTCAGTGTCTGCGTGTAAAGGAAAGGTGCCGGTAACCAGATATACCCCGTATTGTTTGGCCATTCGCTGCATCGCCTGACCAATTTTGCCGGTATAGCGTGGCTCAGCAATCTCGAGCAAACTGCGATCCCGGGTTCCGAAGCAGGCAAAGCATTCAGGTAGCACCACCAAAGTAGGTTCATGCGTGTCTAGCTGAGCCAGTTGCTGTTCTACAAAACGTAAGTTTGTATCGACATCCGGTTCAGAGGTCATCTGAACGGCGACCAGATTTACCATGTCGTTCCTCCAGTATCAGTGGTTCAAGTTCCGGGAGCGCGTCAACATCTTCAGAGTTTGTCGCTTCATCCGCTGGCGCAGGGAGTTTGATATCTTTACTGTCACGCCCGACTTCTTCAAATTTTGGCTTATCCCAGGTCCCGGTTACTTTGTAATTTACATTCGAAATAACCTTGGCCGAGGTTAGCATCTGATCTAAGGCCAGTGCTGCTAATGCCGTGGTCGGCGTGGCTAAAAAATACACCAGCACCGGCAGGTTCCCGGTTACATTTGGGGTAAAACCTACATTGTAATTAAGTTGCTGAGCCAACAGGTCGGTATACCCTTTGATTTCAATTTCGCCGGCTCCGCCATCAATGACGGTATCGCTGGTAGCTGCTATCCCCTGATGAACACTCAGGGTACCGCGCATGTCGTCATAGAAAAACCCTTCGGCAAAGACATCGCGAAAATCGAGACTTAGCTTTCGCACCAGCGAATTCAGGCTGAATAAGGTAAAGATACGCGAGCCCTGGTCGCTAAGCTCACTCAGGTAGCCATCGGATAAACGCCACTGGATGCCACCGGCCAGGGTTGCCAAATCAAAATCCATGGGTGACTGAGGCCACCCCAGATTGAATTTCATACTGGCACCGGAATCTTTGATCCCCGACTCGATGCCTAAATCCGCCAGTAGAGCCCCGATATTGTTACTGTCTAAGGTGCCGGTAAGCTGGGTGTGGTTATTCGCGCTATGCCACTGACCACTGGCCTTTAGTAAACCATGGTCACTGTTTACCTGAAGCTGTTGAATATGCATTCCGGCCTCGCTGCGATCGACATTCAGCGTTATCTCTCCCAATGGCCGGTTCAGTAGAATGCACTCTTTGCAATGAAAATATACCGGCGGGAAGCTGGCGGTGTGAAAGTCTGAAGCAGATTCGGGGCGGTTGGCTGGCGCTGGCGTAGCCGCCGCTTGAGTAGGGGCTTCGGCATTTTGCCACTTCGACAAATTGATATAATCAGCCTCAATTTTTATCCCCTGCTCCAGCCAGTCTTCGTACAATGCGACCTGTGCTTTTAACTGCGTCGCATCAACCTTGATATCCCAATTCAGGTTGTTCTGTTTTGCGGTAATGTCCACCCTGTCGAACTGCTGGCCAGCAAGCTGCAGCGAAGGCGTCTGGATAAACAGGCGCTCCGGAACACCAAACAGTGGCAATCTGGCTGCTTCGGGCCCCGAGCCAGCTGCTGCGCCCGAACCGGCCGCTGGTTGCTTGAGCTCTTCAGCGCTGTCATTGAGCAGCAACCTGACCGTGTCATACCACTGGTTGGCGGAGATTTCCGGCAAGGAGGCAGAGATACTGAAGCCCATACCCAGGCCGTCAAAATTGCTGTTGCCCAACGCCAGGTGCGCCCGGGAAAACTGCAGTTGGGCATGGGGCAGAATACCGTCAAAAATTACCTCCTGTCCCAGCTTCCCATGTAGGGTGGAAGCCTGCTCATCGCCCTGACTGGTGAGCGCCAGGCGCATAGTGTTCTCAGCACTTTTGGCCAGCGGCGCGGGTAAGGTCGAGCGAATGCCTGTCAGTTCAGACTGAATACTGGCGCTGTAGGAAAAACCACTATCAGGAAGTTGCAGGGTCACATTCCCCTGCCACGGGCTGTGCCCGCTGACATAATCGTTAAACTCCGGATTAAGCCGAGCCAGCAAGGGCTGTACCTGCCAGTCTCCGGTCACGCCGATATCGACCTGATAAGCCTCATTATCCATCCCCCCGGTGACATCCAGCGTCACCGGCTGGCCAAATAACCGGCCCGTCAGTCCGTCGGTATTGATGTTTTCATTGATAAAACGCACCTCACCCCGGGCCTTATCCAGCGTCAGACCAACACTGGCGATATGCACGTTATTACCCTGCAACATCGCACTACCGCTGGCAACCACATTGCCACCATCTAAAGGAATGTCTAAATCGAGGCTGGCCTGAACCGGTCCGCTCACCTGCACGTGCTTATCCAGCACCATTCCCAGTGAACTCTGTAAACCGCTGTTCACCATCAAAGTGGTCAACTGCTTGCCGGTACCGGCTCCCTGCGCTTCTATCAGCAGGTGCGCGCCTTTGGCAAGATGGGGAATCCGCGCCTGCAGATTGGTAACATCGATGCCATTGAGCCGGGCAGCGGGGCTGGTCATGGTCAGGCTGTCGTTTTCAAACCACAATTTGATGTCGGCCTGATTCAACCCGGGCCAGTCATCGGCAAACAAAAAATCGGCCTGTTGCAGCTCAACCGCGGCCTGAAACACGCCCTGATTGTCATTGAACGGGAAATGACGCGGTTGCCCGTGCCACAGAATACTGGCCTGGGCTATGTCCCCGGCGCCGGCCAGTGCTTTGGTTAGATAATCACTGGTGTTTTGCCCCATCAACGGGGCGGGGAATAATTTTGATGCTTGCTTAAGAGGCATCCCCTGCACCTGGGTGGCCAGGGACAATTCACTGGTTGAGGTATCCAGACGCAGACTCTGCGACAGGGAAAACTGATCAGTATCCAGCCCCAGATCATCGTAGCTGACGACCCACCCGGAGGCCTTTTGTTGGTCCTCGGGAGCCCGATACACATAAATTTTGGCCCGCAGGTCATTCAGCACAAGGTTGTCCGGCAACAGGTTATCCGCGTGAATCACGCCATCCCGGGCAAACACATTCACCACCCCCTGATTTTTCGACCAGTGAATGCCCACGTCAATGGAGTCGACACCGGGAATATTACCGTGCTGTTGCCAGCTTACATCAATCAGCTTGGCGGTCATCGCCATGCCAGTTGCACGTAACTGTAGCTGCAAGGTGGCCAGCTGCCCCTTAGGATCCAGGTCGCGGACATCATCATCGGCTGTATCACTGGTAAATAATGGTAACAAGACCAAAAACGGATTCACCGGCGTCGGCTTCATGGTGTTCAGAATTACCTCGCCGCCGGCATTCACCTGCCCGACCAGGTCGGTAACCAGACGCTGCTCATTCGACTCAATGATCAGCTCATCCAGCCGCAGCTGCCAGCGATTGTTCACCGGCAGTGCCTGTAAGCTGCCCCCACGGATACCGGTACTAACACTGACTTCGTCCTGACCGCCCCACTCTAACCGGCTATCATCAAAACGGGCAAAAAAAGCACTGAACTGGCTATTATCGACTTCGGCCCACACTTCCAGATTGGCACGGCTTTCTTTTAACGGCCGCCGGGTTTCGATTAACGCGCCGGCCCAGGGCGAGATATCCATGTCTTCTGCTTTGGCATACAGCACCCCGGTGAGGGTATCCTTGGTGCCGGTCAGATCAATCTGAAAGGACGCAGAATTGGTAGCCAGCTCACGCACCTGAAACGCACCCGCCCCTTGATGGTGCTGCCCCTGATTCAGCCATTTTAAAGAGGTGACATCCACCACCTGGGTAGTCTCGTTACGGGTAATGGTAACGGTACTGTCGGTGACCAGAAAATGTTCGAGTTGTTCTAAGAACAGGCTGGTGAGCGCATTTTGGATAGACGGCTGGGAGCCATCCCCCTGCCCAAGGCGATCGGTATCCACCTTCAATTCAAGCCCCGACAGGATAAACTGATTGGACGCCAGCTGTTGTTGCCACACAGACCGCCAGAAATCCAATTCAATATCAATGCTTTGAACATCCAGGCCAATAGGTGAACTGGCACTTTGCTGAAGGCTGACCTCTTTAAGCACCATGGTGGGGCCGGTTTTTTGCCAGTCGGCTTTTAACTCGCCGATGCTAAGGTTTACCGCGTAGCGCTGACTCAGGTAATCTTCAATATATGACTTTTGTTGTTCCAGGTGCGGCAACGCCACGCGCAAGCCACTAAGCAGCACAGCAAACAGTACCAGCAACACCGCCAGTACCAGCCACAGGGTTTTGATGCCCAGGGCAAGATAGTTGGAAAGCTTTTTCACACCCAGCCTATTACATCATCACGACGTCGTACTTATCCTGATTATACAAAGGCTCGGTTTGAACTTTGATTTGCTTTGACACAAATACCTCCAGTTCGGCCAGCATATGGGACTCTTCGCCTAAGAGTGCTTCGGCTACACTGGGGGAGGCATAAACCACAAATTTGTCTGCATCGTAGGCCCGGTTTACCCGAACAATTTCACGCATAATTTCAAAACAAATGGTTTCGATGGTTTTTACCGAGCCGCGTCCTTTACATACGGGACATTCGCCACACAAAACATGCTCCAGACTTTCACGGGTGCGTTTACGGGTCATTTCAATCAACCCCAGGGAGGTAAAACCGTGAATATTAATCTTGGCGCGATCTTTACTGGTGGCCGTCTCCAGACTATGTAAGACACGGCGTTTGTGATCAGGTTCAACCATATCGATAAAGTCGATAAGAATCATACCGCCTAAATTGCGCAGTCGCAGTTGACGGGCAATGGCCAGGGTGGCCTCGATATTGGTGTTAAATATGGTTTCTTCCAGATTCCGATGACCTACAAAGGCCCCGGTATTGATATCGATGGTGGTCATGGCTTCGGTTTGATCGATGATCAGATAGCCGCCGGATTTGAGGTCTACCCGGCGCTCCAGCGCACGCTGTACTTCATTTTCCACATCATAAAGATCAAATATCGGCCGTTCACCACGATAGTAGTCCAGCTTATTATTCAGCTCGGGCACATACTCTTTGGTAAACTCAATAAGTTCCTGATAGGACAGCTTGGAATCAATGCGAATCCGATCCAGCTCGGTGCCTACAAAATCTCGTAATACCCGCCGGGCCAACGGCAAGTCTTCGTACAAAACATTAGGCTTTTTCTTTTTCATGCGCTGCTGGATTTTGTTCCACAGCCGGCGCAGGAAAGCGGCATCCTGAGACAATTCAGTTTTGCTTACCCCTTCGGCCGCGGTACGCAAAATAAAGCCACCTTCGTCATCACAAAATTCCTGCATCAGGTTTTTCAGACGCTCGCGCTCAGCTTCATCTTCGATGCGTTGTGACACCCCTACATGGGTAACACTGGGCATAAACACCAGGTATCTGGAAGGAATCGTAATATCTGTGGTCAGACGGGCACCCTTTGTGCCAATGGGATCTTTGACAACCTGCACCACAATTTCCTGGCCTTCGCGGACCAGCTCCCGGATGTCCTGCTTTTGTTGCAGATGCGAGACTGACACTTCACCCATCAGTTCGGTATGCACCACAATATCAGAGGCATGTAAAAAGGCGGCTTTTTCCAGCCCGATATCCACAAAAGCAGCCTGCATACCCGGCAGTACCCGGCTCACTTTGCCGCGGTACATGTTCCCCACCAGCCCTTTTTTGGTGTGCCGCTCGACATGAATTTCCTGCAAAATACCATTTTCAATCAATGCCACCCGTGACTCGGACGGGGTTACATTGATCAGTAGTTCTGCGCTCATACCGTCACTCCAAATTGTTGCAATAAACACCGGGTTTCGTACATGGGTAAACCAATGACGCTACTGACACTGCCATGCACCGCTTTAACAAACTGTCCACCGATGCCCTGAATAGCATAACTGCCTGCTTTATCCGCCGGTTCGCCGGTCTCCCAGTAGCGCTCCATATCAGTACGGGTAAGCGGAGCAAACTCCACCTGGGTGGCGACCATCAGGGTTTCCTGCTGATCATGACTGTGGGCGCAGACCGCGGTCAACACCTGATGGGTCTTTCCCGACAACCGGCTCAGCATCGCTATACTATCGTCTTTATCCCGCGGTTTGCCCAGGCTTTGTCCTTCAAATTCGATTAAGGTATCACTGGCCAGGATAACGGACTGTTGTGATTGCGAGGCCGACAGGCGTCGCCAGGCTTCGGCGGCTTTTTGCCTGGCCACCCGTGTGACCATCGCCTGCGGGGTTTCTGCCGGTAACGCCGACTCATCAATATCCACCGGTAAACACTGATGGGCGATGCCCATCTGGTCAAGCAAAGCCGTACGTCGGGCCGAAGCTGACGCCAGAATTAATGCAGGTGCCATGGCATATCCTTGTAGGGTTATTCAGGTAATACTAAGCTGTCGCCGGGCCTTTCGCAGCAACCAGAACATCCACGGCCACAATACCATTGACGATACCACCGGCCACAGGTAGGCAAACTGAAAGGGGATATCGGTGAGCAAATGTTGCAGCCAAAACAGCATCAAATGATAAAACGAGCTGAGCAGTCCGATGACGATAGCCTGTTGCCATACTGAATAATTGCGCAGTCGCTGGTAATTTGCCGCCAGTACATACACCGCCAGACTCAGGGCAAAACTGTGGATCCCCAGAGCGGTTCCCAGCAAGATATCCATCGACAACCCGGTCAAAAAGGCGACCCCGACATTGACCCGGTGGGGCAGCGCCATCGACCAGTAGGCAAGCACAATCAAGACCCAGTCAGGACGATACAAATCCGCCTGAATCGGTAGCGGCATTATTTGCAATACCAGCGCAATCAGGATACTGATTATGATGGCAGAATGGCGGGCTTTAATAAGCATAAGCTAATCTTCCTGTGGCCCGGCGGCCTTACGCAATGCGCTGCCCTCAGGTTGGCGTGGCGCGTTTTCGGGCCAGAGCAGCAATAAGTATTTCAACCGGTCCAGCTGCGCCAGTGGACGGGCTTTGACCGTGGCAAAAGGTCGGCTTTCATCGTGCACCACGGTTTCCACCTGGGCTACCGGATAGCCTTCAGGAAAGACCTTGCCCAGGCCTGAAGACATCAGCATATCACCTTCCTGAATATCCACGCTGTGAGGCACATGTTCTAAAAACAGTTCGTCCATAGAGCCATTGCCGCTGGCAATAAAACGAATATTATTGCGCACGGAACGTACCGGGATGGCATGGGTAACATCGGAAATCAGCATAACCCGGCTGTTGGTGCTTCCGACTTCCATGACCTGGCCTACCACCCCGCGATCGTCCAACACCGATTGCGACAGATACACCCCATCGATGGCCCCTTTATTGATCACAATCTGCTGACTAAATGGGTTGTTATCAACGGCCATCAGCTCAACCACCATTTTATGCACCCGCGGTTCCACCGGCACATCCAGCAACTTACGCAGCTGATCATTTTGCGCCTGCAAAATATCAAATTGCTGCAAGCGTTCACTCATCTTCAGGTTCTGGTTGATTAGCCGGTTATTCTCAGCCACCAGCGCCTGCCGGGAAGTTAGTCGCTGAGCACTGAAGTTAAGTACCACGCTGGGGAGGTTCGCCAGGTACTGTAACGGACTCATGATAGAGTTGAGATAGACCCGGGTCGATTGAAACGCCGCAAGTTTATGGTCGGCAAAGATCAACAAAACCGACAGGGCCAGGGCAAGCGCCAGTCGGTTGTTCAAAGACGGTCCGCGGGTAAATATAGTATCCATGAGGGCTGTTCAGGGGAACGCTCGAAGGCGTCATCCTGTGGCTATTCGTAGGTGAACAGGTCGCCGCCGTGCAGGTCAATCATATCGAATGCCTTACCGCCGCCACGTGCCACACAGGTCAAAGGATCATCAGCAATCACCACCGGAATGCCGGTTTCTTCCATTAATAGCCGGTCGAGATCTTTCAGCAGGGCGCCACCACCGGTGAGCACCATACCGCGCTCAGAAATGTCCGAAGCCAGCTCTGGCGGAGATTGTTCCAGGGCCACCATGACCGCCGAGACAATCCCGGTAAGCGGTTCTTGCAGCGCCTCCAGTATTTCATTGGAATTAAGCGTAAAGCCGCGAGGTACACCCTCAGCCAGGTTTCGGCCACGGACTTCAATTTCCCGCACCTCTTCACCAGGATAGGCCGCACCAATTTCATGTTTGATACGTTCGGCAGTGGCTTCACCAATTAACGAACCAAAGTTACGACGAACATAGTTGATGATGGCTTCATCAAATTTGTCGCCCCCGATACGAACCGACGATGAATACACTACCCCGTTCAATGAGATAATCGCCACTTCAGTAGTACCACCACCAATATCCACCACCATGGAACCGGTGGCTTCTGAAACCGGTAGGCCGGCACCAATGGCAGCGGCCATGGGCTCGTCAATCAGGTAGACTTCGCGCGCGCCCGCGCCCAGGGCTGATTCACGAATGGCCCGGCGTTCTACCTGGGTAGAGCCACAAGGTACGCACACCAGAACCCGGGGGCTGGGGCGTAAAAAGTTGTTATCGTGAACCTGCTTGATAAAGTGCTGAAGCATCTTTTCAGTCACAAAGAAGTCGGCAATAACGCCGTCTTTCATCGGTCGGATAGCGCGGATATTCCCTGGCGTACGACCTAGCATACGTTTGGCTTCAGCACCCACGGCGGCGACACTTTTTGGCCCGCCGGCACGCTCTTGGCGAATTGCGACTACTGAGGGCTCATTAAGTACAATGCCCTGATCTTTAACATAGATCAGCGTGTTAGCTGTTCCGAGGTCGATGGACAAATCGTTCGAAAACATGCCCCGAAGCTTTTTAAACATGAAATGCTCATTCCTGTAACTGTATGCTGGGCACCTGGTTCGGGTGAGGATTTTTAGCGCCAGCTAAGAAGAAGATATCGATTGCCACACTTTAACAACGGGGGCAGGTTTGGGCAAGTGAACACCTGCGCTAAGCATCGCATTTGCCCGTGTTTTTTGTTTGCTCAGTCGTTTTAATTATCTACCGCCAACCGAATGTACAAAAAACATACTGACCGTAACCTGCTCACCCATCAAAGATGACCTTGCCGGTATCAATAACATAATAAAAGGCACTGCCCCGGCTATAGCCAAATCGGCACACCGCACTGGTGGGAGACGCGTCATTGCCGGCCTTTTGAAAATCGGCCCGAATTTTAAAGCCCTCGACCTGTAGTTGCGTATTGGTCAGTACCCGCCACAAACGCTCACAATCAGATTGAGCACTGGCAACACGTGGTAGCCCGTTGGCCCCGACCTGTACCGGTTTTCGTCCTAACTCCTGGCCGGCAGCATTGTAATGGATCAGCATAATTGCCGCAGGCCGGCCTTCTACCTGCCATTGATAGCGGGTGCGGGTAGCACTGGTTTGCATTGTTTGCGAAAGCGCGGTTAGTTTTTCGTGCCGGAGATTGGGCTCGGTAGTATTCAGATAAGTAATCATCGCCAGTAAAATACCGGCAAAAGTAATCACGAACACGATATTTAGCCAGAAACGCCGACGATCAGGCTGGGTGCTTTTCATTATCACACACTCTTATAGGGAACCTAACAAGTTATCGAGAAAACCGGCCGCGTACAGGCTTTATGCACCAGAGTCTCTTACTATATTAGTGACCATTTCTTTTACAAAAGCAAATAATGGTTATTTTTGCAGGCGGATAACTCCCCAGTACCGATGATCTTTTTCAGTCACCTGCCAGCCACTGCGCTGTAAATAGCGCACCAAAAAGCGATTGGTCAGGGCGTGCGCAAAAATACATATTTTAGGTTCACTGGCCGCACGGGTTTCCAGCATAGCCGCAGCCTGGCGGATACGTTCACGGGCTTGTACAAAGGACTCAAACGGGCCGGGCCGCCCACAAAACCACAGCAGCCGGTTGATATAGACCCAGCTCCAGGCCTTCATTTTCACCGGTAGCCGATACCGTGGGATCTGCATCTCATCCAGAAACCGGGAGTGCTCCCTGGCCGGTAGCGGGCTGTAGCGCGCCGCCGACAAACGCGCCCGCCGTAAATTGCTGGTCATAATATAGTACTGACTGAGGTCGCGCTCACACCGGGGCCAGCTTTGCTCATGCAAGGGCGCCCGGTTGTAATTACGCACCCACCGCGAAAAGCCTGCACTGGATACCCGACCGTTATGTTCGGAGGCTGGCCGGCCATGCCGAATCAATAAAATTTCCTTATTTCGCTGCATCGCGTCCCGAGTATGTGGTTTATACTGGCAGCAAATTTACCTTACCCCGGGCCTCATGCAAACAACTTTGCCGCGTCGCCGCCATGGTGATGTACATTATTATCTGAACTATCAGCAACCCGGTTCTGCTGCGCAGCAGCAAAATGTACAGCACTGGCAGACCTTTAATCGTGCAGATCCCACGCTTCGCCCGGCTCTATTGCAGCAGGCATTCAAACTGACCTCTCCGGTTTTTGTCGAACCCGCTTTTTTTTGTCAGTCTCCGGATAATGTACTCCTGGGAGGCTCGGTATTTATTAATCATAATACGGTGTTGCTGGGCGCGCAGTTACTGGCCCTTGAGGAAGGCGTTCTGGTGGGCCCAAATTGTATAATTTCCACAGCTCCCATAACTGACCACCCTGTCGCGGAGGCGCCGGTGAGGGTGGATAAAAACGCCTGGATAGGGGCCAATGTGCTGATTCTGCCGGGCAGTCACATTGGCCAGGACGCCATTATCGGTGCTGGCAGTGTGGTGAGCGGCCCGGTACCGGCGGGCACCACCTTCTATAACGCTCAGGTGGCGGGCCGCTAAACTACTGTCTCAGCGCCGCCGGTATCAGCTCGATCAGTTGGTGGGCGCCGGCCAGCGAGGGATGGTTATCATCAAAGTACAAGGCCTTATGTTCTTTTACCGCATAACAGGATTGTTCATCACACCAGGCCTCGGCGGGGCGTAAGAATTTCACATTAGCAGGATATTGCGCTTGCTTAAAATGCGCCAGAATAAAGGCATTACGCTGCTCGTAATACTCCCGGGTGGTACCGGTAAGGCGCTGAGGGCTGACGCCGGCGACATGGGCGCGGGCCAGTAACCCTGACACCGGTTTTTTTATCTCTGGCACCGGTAACATAACAAACACCGTTTGTTTGGCCTCGGCCAGGGTTTTAATGGTGGCATCCAGTGAACGTAAGATGCGCTGAGCCCTGGGCTTATTTTCAATCGTCGGCGCGTTGGGATAACCAGGCGCATGGTCGCCCGCCAGAGCCCATGAGTAGCGATGATTAATCAGTACATGCTGAATCCGGTTATCATCGACAATGGCTTTGACCGCCTCTTTATACCAGCGGGTGCACCGACTGCTGCCAGCAGGCTGCAATAACGAAGGTGAACAACCGGAAAAGCTGAAGTGTTTCAGTCCTTTATCGCTTGATTCTAACTGACGGCCCAGCGCATAGGCCAGCTCTACAGTGTGACTGTCTCCAAACACCGCCCAGCGTATATCCTTGCCAAAATACTCACACGCTTTAACAGGATTCTGATATTCGTCAATATGGCACACATCGCGTTTAGGACTGGCCGCCACGGAACTCAGGGCCTGTTGCATTGGCGCGGAAAAGCGTCCGCTCAGCCCCTGATAACTGACTACGGTAAGGCCCATCACCACCGCCAGAGCCCCCAGCCACAATGGCTTAGCCCGCCATAATTCAACCAGACGCTGATAGCGCTGCCACTTGATATTTTCAATATACCGATAACTGACAAATCCCAGTAGCATACACAGTACCATACCCGGGACCCACCAATAGGCAATGTCATAGCGATAGCCCAGCACGACCACCGGCCAGTGCCATAAATAAATTGAATACGACCAGCGTCCCAGGGCCTGGAATACCGCATTATTTGTCAACAGGCTGTCCTGGCGTGCTGCAACCAATACCAGATAGGTGCCGGCAACCGGGATCAGTGCAATATAGCCTGGCCAGCTGACGGTCTCATCCACCAGCGCATAAGCCACCACAATCAGGCTGATACCCACCAGGTTGAACAAGCGGCTGTATTTTTGATTTTGGGGTAGCGGGTATAAAAATGCGAGCCCGCCGAATAACAGCTCCCAGGCCCGAGCGGCCAGCAAATAGTATGAGGCGCTGGGCCAGATAACTGAAGTCAGTGCACTGTAAACAAACAGACCAACGGTAAGCAGTACCACGCCACGGCGGATAGCATTGAGCCCGCCAAGCTTGCTTAGCGCCAGCAGCACCAGGGGATACAGTAAATAGAATTGCCATTCCACCGCCAGCGACCATGTATGCAATAGCCACTTTTCGTGCGACGCGGCATCAAAGTAACCAGCTTCCTGCCAGTACATAAAATTGGAGATAAAGGTGACACTGCCCCAGGCATGTTTGCCTAGCGCTGCATATTCTTCGGGCAGCAGAATCCCCCAGCCGATGACCAGTAAGACCAGACATAACGCCGCCAGGGCCGGCACAATACGGTTGGCCCGGGCCAGATAGAACTTCAGCAGCCCGAAGCGGTCATCATCAATAGCCCGGACCACGATACTGGTCATCAGGAAGCCCGAAATCACAAAAAACACATCGACCCCGGCGAAGCCCCCGGGAAGCCAGGCCGGATTAAAGTGAAACAGCACCACTGCAATCACTGCAATGGCCCGTAAGCCGTTAATATCGTATCGAAAATTCAAAGTACTTCACGCTGTAATTTGTCAGACATAATAGCCTGTGACTACCCAACATTACTTATTGTTCATAATGGTATGATACAGCGGTTAGCCTGGGCGGGATTAGTCAGGACGATAAACGCCCCGCCATAACCTCAGTGTTTGTCTGATATGGGTAACTGAATATTGCGGCCGACCTTGAGCCCTAACAGTGCCTGACTAATGCTAAACGCCACGCAGATAAATAAAGCCAGCTGCCAGGCGCCAACCCAGTCATATACTGCGCCTAACGCAAACGGCCCCGTAGCCGCGACACAATAGCCGGTGGTCTGCGCCGCACTGGATAAGGAAGAGGCCTGTTGGCTGGTACGGGTACGCAAGCCAATAAATGACAAAGCCAGAATAAAGTTTGCGCCGATGGCAAAGCCCAGCACCGCGGCCCACAGATAAGCCAGGCCCGGAATTAACATAACCCCGGCAAAACCTGCCAGATTCAGCGCCGTCATAAAGACAGATAGCCCTCGTTGATCGTGCAGGCGTTTCATGGCCGGGACAATGACAAATCCTGGTAACGCACTGGCAAACTGAAAGATACCGTGAATATTGCCAGCTTCGGCTTCGGAGAAACCAGCTTCACTGACAATCGCGGGCAGCCAGCTAACCACCGAATAGTACAAAAAGGCATTACAGCCAAAAAAGCCGCAAAGCTGCCAGGTTAAACGGTGCTTAAAAATAGCTTTGCCCGCGCCCTCATGCGGTCCTTCGTCAGTGGGACGGCGCTTGGTTCCTTTTAACTGGTTTAACCACAGTAATGCCGACACGACCGGTAAGCTCACCATGGCCAGCAGCGCAAACTCCCAGTCCTGCCCTCCCTGAGCCAGCGGGATCACCGCTGCCGACCAGGCGGCCGCCATAATGCCCATTGCCAGCACATAGGAGGAGGTCAGCAACGCAATGTGGTTGGGAAAACGCAGTTTGACCACGCCGGGCAGCAGCACATTACCCGCAGCAATACCGGCACCAATGAGGATGGTACCGCCGAACAACCCATACAGACCGCCGATAGAGCGGATCAAGACCCCCACGGCAATGGCCACCAGAGCCAGAAACAAGGTACGTTCAATACCAAAGCGACGGGATAGAGCTGGTACCAGGGGTGACACCAGCATGAACACTAAAAGAGGTAAGGTTATCAGCAGGCCTGCCGTTGAGGCGCTTAAGCTCAGCGCCTCCTGAATGACCACCATCAATGGAGCCACCCCGGTAAAAGGCGCGCGCAGGTTGGCCGCAATCAGCATAACCCCGGCAAACAGCATAAATGGAAAAGCAGTGGAAAAAGAGGAACGCGCACTCATAAAATTGTTTTATCACACCAGAACATAGCAAGGCGCGTATTGTACTGGTTTACATCAAAGCTGCATCTTTTTGTCGACCGGACCGTCAGCCAGCTCGACAGGACCATCACGAGTAATAGTTGGACACCCACATCAAGCAAAACTGGACACCCACATTAAGGAAAGCCGGACACCCACACCTGCCAATAGGGAAACTAGCGTCCATAGTGAAAACCGGACAGTAAAAACCGAACAGCCATGCCTGGCGACAGCAATAAGACGGTTGAAAACAACAGGCCACACACCAGCAACTCTGCCCCTCCCCTACCAAACCCCCCGGTAAAGGCCGGGGTTTAGGCGAACGACGGTAGATTGTCAGCCTGAGGCTCGATACGTACATCTGAAATAGGGAGCAAAGGAAAACAGGACACCTAGAGGAAAATAGGACACCCATTGCTAGCGCGAATTGGACACCCACACCCGCCAAGAGGGAAACTAGCGTCAATCGTGAAAACCGAACAGTCATGGCTCGCGACAGCAATGAGACAGTTAAAAACCCACTAACAGGAGACCCACCAACAACCCTGCACCAATAAAAAACCCCGGACTAAGCCGGGGTTTTCAAGGTTACTCGGTACAATCCGGTAAATTGTCAGCCTGGGGCTCGATACGTACATCCGAGATCGTCAGCTTTGTATCCACCTTCGCTTTTAACGACAGGACTTTGAAAACTTCATCGAATTTCATACTCGCGTCTATCAGACACTGGGTAGGAATGGTTACCGTTTGCCACTCGGTGGTCGCCTGGCTGTAGTCGGACAAGGCCACTTCACCTTTACAGCTATCACCGCAATGCATCGACAACAAGACGTCAGACTCTGCGTTTTGTTTTTGTACATCCAGCACCAGCGCTGACTGGGCGCCGGTATAGTCGCGCAGATCTTCTGGGAACTGAGCCCCAAAGCTTACCGTTGCCGCCTGTTTCCATGCGATGGCCAGGGCATCTTCCTGGACATTACGATCCGTGGTACGAATCTCAACACTTGGTGTGGACAGAGTATTACTGTTCATCACCTGCTGACCTTCCGAACCTTCAACCGTCAGCTGCCAGGGCTTTTGAATACTGCGAACAAAAACAGGGTGAGCCATCACCAATTCATCACCGGCACTGGCCTGCTCCGAAAATGGCTTTGTCAGCGGATCCTGCTCGCCATAAGCCAGACCATAGCCATACGGGAACAGCGGGGTCTGACCATCGCCTTTGTTTACGGTTTGCGTCGGCGTTGCCGGCCACGAGAAAGAGAGCTTGCCCTGCATTGGGTAACGGGCTTCACCCTGGGCATCGGTAAATAACACATCGGCCACCCCATGCCCTTCGGTACCTGGCAACCAGGCGACGACAAAGGCATCACTGGCATTCAGTTCAGGATTGACCCACAACGGCCGACCGGTAATAAACACCGACACCACCGGAATGTTCTGTTCCTGCAATGACTTCAATAATTCCAAATCCTGTTTATCACCACGCTGATATTCCAGGTTCGACAAGTCCCCATTACCTTCGGCATACGGATTTTCGCCGAAGACCACCACGGCCACATCAGGGCGGGTTTCAAAGCTGCCGCCTACGGACAACTCGGTGCTGCCGCCTTGTTCGGTTACAGCTTGTTCAATACCCTGGTAAATGGAAGTGGCACCAGGAAAATCACTGTTTTGGTTGCCGGTTCCCTGCCAGGTTATGCTCCAGCCCCCGGCTTGTTTGCCGATATTATCCGCGGCATCACCCGCCACCAGAATGTGCTGTTCAGCGTCAAGCGGTAACAGGTTTTCCTGGTTTTTCAGCATCACCAATGATTTGCGTACGGCTTCACGGGCAATGGCGCGGTGTTCCGGGGCGCCAATGAGTTCTGATTTAGCCGATAATGAGCGGTTGGCTGGTGAGGGCAAATCAAACAATCCAACCCGAACCTTTACCCGCAGCACGCGACGCACCGCATCATTCAGACGTTCTTTGGAAATTTCGCCGCTGTTGACCTGCGCGATGGTGTTTTTCATCAATGGTTTCCACGCGTCGGTGGGCACCATGTACACATCAAGACCAGCATTAAGCGCCTGAGGACAGCTTTGGTTGGTACAGCCTTCAATCTGGCCGTGACCATTCCAGTCGCCTACCACAAAACCATCAAACCCCATTTTTTCTTTTAACACGTTCGTAAGTAAATACTTACTGCCGTGAATTTTTTCGCCTTTCCAGCTGTTGAAGGAGGCCATTACCGATTGTGAACCGGCATTTAAGCCTTCCACATAGCCTTGACCATGAATCTCAAACAGCGTTTTTTCATCCGCAATATTGTTCCCCTGGTCATCACCATTTTGCGTGCCGCCGTCGCCGATAAAATGCTTTACGGTGGAGATAACATGGGAATCATCAATATTGCCGTCACTAATATCACCCTGCAGGCCTGTGACAATCGCGCGGGCATACTCACCCACTACCTTCGGATCTTCAGAATAAGACTCGTAGGTGCGACCCCACCGATCATCCCGTGCGGTAGCTACCGTGGGGGCAAAAATCCAGTCAATACCTGTGGCGCGCACTTCTTTAGCGGTGACCGCCGCAATCTGCTCAATCAGACTGGCATCGCGCATGGCGCCCAGGCCAATATTGTGGGGAAATAAAGTGGCGCCGATAACATTGTTATGACCATGCACCGCGTCGGTGCCCCACATAGTGGGAATAACCGAGCCATCGAGGGAGTCATCCACCGAGGCCTGATACATATCTTCGGCCAGAGCTACCCAGTCTTCCATAGAGGCCTGCTTGTTTCCATTAGGGAAGGAACCGCCACCATTCAGATATGAACCGAACCCATAACGACGCATGTCTTCTACGGTAATATCCCGGATCTCCGGCTGCATCAGCTGAGCCACTTTTTGTTCCAGCGTCATGGTACTCATGATCTCATCCACACGCTGCTCAACTTCGGCACTATTGGCCGTATCAAAACGGATTTCCGGCCAGTAATCCGGTACAGCCACCCTGGTCTCGCTTTCCTTCTTCTGGGTAGTTTCCTTTTGACTGGCGCCTTGCTGGCAGCCACTAATGGCAAAGGCTACCGCAACAAAGCCTAATGAACGGGTAAACGCGTTTTTCATGAGTGGTTCTCCTTACTGACAACCGGTTTGGAGCCTACGAGACCGTAGTAGGCAATATAAAGGTAACAAATGACGGGTAATAAAAAGGACAGTTGCAAGCCAAGATTATCGGCCAGCGCGCCTTGCGCTAACGGGACAATCGCGCCGCCTACAATTGCCAGGCACAGCATGCCCGACCCCTGAGCGGTCTGATTCCCCAGACCTTTAAGCGCCAGACTGAAAATAGTAGGAAACATTATAGAATTACACAGACCCACCGCCAGAATGCTCCACATTGCCAGTAGCCCGTCGCTGGACACTGACAAAATAATCAGTGCACAAGAGATGGTGCTGTTAAAGGCCAGCAACTTTCCTGCGGCGACTTTTTGCATGACCACAGCGCCGATAAACCGGCCGACCATGGCGCCCCCCCAGTAGTACGCAATGTATTTTGCGGCCTGGCTCTCATTCATACCCATGACATTCTCCAGTCCCAGGTAATTCACCAGAAAACTGCCAATGGCGACTTCGGCCCCCACATAAGTAAATAACCCCACCACACCCAGTGTAAGGTGGCGGTGTTTTAGTACCGAACTGTCGGTGGCAGTCGGTAGTGCCGTGTCATCTTTCGCCGGGGTAGGCATGGTGATTTTCAGGATAATACCGGCCATAATTAACAGCGCCGTGGCTAGTGCTACATAAGGCAGGATCACCGAGTCGGCCCGGGTTTCGACCATTTCTCCATGGGAAGAAAACAACAACATACCGCCGACTACCGGAGCCACCGTCGTTCCCAAAGAGTTGAAACCCTGAGTCATAGTAAGGCGACTGGAAGCCGTGTCGGGATCGCCCATCACAGTAACCAATGGGTTAGCCGCCACCTGCAATATTGTTACCCCACTGGCCAAAACAAATAACGAGGCCAGAAACATACTGTACTGAGCAAAAAGCGCAGAAGGGATAAACATCACACAGCCTAATGCGGCAGTCGTCAGTCCTATGGCGATGCCTTTTTGATAGCCGATTCTGCTGACCAGTTTCCCGGCCGGGATAGACACCAGAAAGTAAGCACCAAAGAAACAAAACTGAACCAGCATGGCCTGGGTGTAGCTTAAGGCAAATAACGATTTAAGATGCGGAATAAGCACATCGTTCATTGCGGTGATAAAACCCCACATAAAAAACAGTGAGGTGAGTGTCCATAGGGCCAAACGCGTAGTTGACGGCTGTACGGGCTCGGCGGACTGGGCCTGAATGCTCATAACGGTATTGCCTTGTATTGGATAATGTAACCATTTCAGATACATCCACACTACGAGCCTGTGGTAATTCTGAAAGTCGGTGTTAATGGCGTGTAGGCAGTATAGTGTGAGAACCCCAAAATGCAAGCGCTTACATTTTGAAATGTAAAAATATTGGTTGAGTGAACTAGGCTGTACGAAGTTGAGTAACAACTTCGTTCAAAATTAACTTGTCACCTATAACTGACCGAAATCAAAGACTCTGGCGTACACTTTCCCTTTCGCAAGCGTACATTAATTAATCATTTTTTGTAGGCGATAAGCTGTTAAATCAACTATAAAATAACATTTTTTCCGCCATCACCGCAGGGTTAACAACTTAAAAACACTTGCATTACAAATGACATCTTCGTAAAGTATTATGAAAGCGCTTACAGGAATATTCTTTCAGAGTCGTAAGCGTTTCATATATCGGCGTCGCTGAGATGAAAACTTTCACATTAAGTTTCAGACTTTTTAAAACAGCAGCAAGTCTGAATAGGTTGGACTGACTTCAACCACTTATGTAAGCGCTTCAATTCGCGATGTTATTCATAAGGCTGGGGAAACCAATGAAAACACACACATTCTCAAAAACACGTATTGCATCGTGTCTATCCTTAGTGATGGGCGCGGTCGCCTCTTACCCTGCACTGGCCCAAGAAACTGAAGAAAAAGATATTCAGGCTGGCAACTTCGAAGTAATCGAAGTAAGCGGGATCCGCGAAAGTCTGACCAAATCAATGCTAACCAAAAAAGCGGCTTCAGGCGTAGTGGACGCTATCTCTGCCGAAGACATTGGTAAATTTCCGGATACCAACCTGGCGGAGTCACTACAGCGTATCACCGGTGTTGCCATCGACCGAAGCAATGGCGAAGGCAGCCGCATTACCGTTCGTGGTTTTGGTCCTGATTACAACCTGGTGACCTTGAATGGTCGTCAGATGCCGGCGGCGAATATTGAAGCCACCAGTGCGTCATCCTCACGCTCTTATGATTTTGGTAACCTGGCCTCAGAAGGGGTGTCGGCAGTAGAAGTCTACAAAACCAGTCTGGCCAACCAGCCGACCGGCGGTATCGGCTCTACCGTTAACCTGGTGACGGCAAAACCATTGAGTAACCCTGGCAAAAAAGCCAGTGTTGGCTTAAAAGGCGTCATCGACAACTCCACTGAAACCGGTGATAGCATTACCCCGGAAGTGTCAGGTATCTACAGCCAGACCTTCCATGATGATACGTTCGGCGTACAGGTTACCGGTTCTTATCAGGAGCGTGACAGCGGCTCTGCTCAGGCAGAAACCGGCAATGGCTGGTATACCATTAAAGGTGATGGCGGTGACTGGGGCTCTTTGCCTCGTGATGGTAGCTTCACCGGCCTGCCGGGTGAAAATGACTTATATGCAGTCCCTCGTAACCTGGCATATAACTTTAATGAAGTTCGCCGAACCCGTACTAATGGCCAGCTGACTCTACAGTATCGCCCACGAGAAGATGTAACCGCCACATTAGATTACACTTATTCTGAGCTTGAAACCCAGACCATGCGTCAGCAACTCTCAACCTGGTTTAACGGCAACCCGGCTTATGGCGCGTATACCGAAGGCACCAATGAGCCAGGCTCTGTTATCGGCCCATTGATTTATGCTGATACCACCTGTTGTGATATTGGCCTGGGCACCAGTGATTATACTACCGTCAACGAAAACAAATCACTGGGTGCCAATATTGAGTGGATTGCTACCGATAATCTGACTCTAGAGCTGGATTTCCACACCTCTACAGCCGAAGCCGGCCCTGAAAACGACTTAGGCAGCAATAATGTGGTCAGTGCAGTACACTTTGACCGTGCTTTGACCGAGGTAGATTACTCTCAGGACTTCCCGGTCATGGATATCAGCTATGCCGATGGCTTGAATGCCCTTGATCCTGCGCGCATGCTGACCTCCGGCACCTCGTTTCGTAACAGCTTTATGAAGTCGGAAATCGACCAGTTGCAATTCCGGGGTAACTATTATTTTGATGAAGGCATCATCACCAGCATCGATTTCGGTTTATCGGGTATCGAAGTAAAAAATCGTTCGGCCTACTCGGTAGCGCAACGTGATACCTGGGGCGGTTACGGGTCTCCGGAAGACTATCCAGACGATATTTTCCTGCAACAGGATCTTCCAGGCCGTTTTGATGACACCTTAGGCAGCAACGCTGCCGAAATGGAACCGTTTTATTATGCGTCCAGCCTGGATGACTTGATCGGGGCAATTTCCTCAATTGCGGCAGCCAATGATGAAACCATCAGTCCGTGTGGCACCGAGTTGTGTATGGATCCTAATTACACCACTGACCGTGAGATAACCGAGACCCAATGGGCTGCGTATGCTCAGGCAAACATGCAATTTGATATTGGCAGTATGCCGGCCTGGCTGACAGTAGGTATGCGCTACGAAGACACAGAGGTAGATTCTGTAGCAAGAATTCCGGTGGTGGATTACTTACGCTGGTCAGGCGAAAACGAATTCTCTATTGTGGAAGTTGAGGGCGAGTCTGACTTTACCTCTATGGAAGGGGGCTACGATCATTTTCTTCCATCCGTGGATTTCAAGTTGGAACTGGTTGAAGACTGGTTTGTGCGCGCATCTTATAGTGAAACTATTACCCGTCCCGGGTACGCCGATCTTCAGGGGGGGTTGACCCTGAACCTGGGCGCCCAGTTTAATGGCGGTACGGCGCAACTTGGTAATCCTAATCTGCAGCCTTTCGAGTCGACCAATATCGATATCTCCACCGAGTATTATTATGGCGAAGGCAGCTATGTTTCGGTGGGTTACTTTGACAAAAAAGTAGACAACTTTATCGGTACTACGTCGTTTGTCGAAACCCCATTTGATGTTGCTACGCCGGTAGGCGGACCGCGCTACAACGAAGCGGTTGCCGAGGTGGGGGACGAAGCTGTAGCAATACGTGAATACTTCTTCGACCAGGGCTATACCAATGAAGCTGGTGAAATTGTAGGTATTAATGGCGAAGATCCAGTACTGCCAATCAATATCAACCAATCGGTAAATTCTGATACCAGTCGCTCGGTAGACGGCATGGAGTTTGCCGTTCAACACTTATTTGGTGATTCTGGATTCGGCACCATGCTGAACTACACCATGGTGGATGGTGATGTTGAATATGACAACTATAGCACTGATACTCAGTTTGCATTACTGGGGCTAAGCGATACGGCTAATGCGGTGTTGTTCTATGAAATGGATGGCTGGGAAGTCCGTGCTGCCTGGAACTGGCGTGATAAGTTCCTGTCGGCCACGGTAGATGGAAGCGGCAACCAGAACCCAACGTATGTGGAAGCCTATGATCAGCTGGATGTGAATGTGCGTTATCAGGTGAATGATCAGCTTGAGGTATTTGTTGAAGGCATCAATGTCACTGGCGAATATCAGCGTGCTCACGCCCGTCACCCGAATATGCTGGTGAACATTACTGACCAGGAAGCCCGTTACAATATCGGCTTACGCTATAACTTCTGGTAAACCCTTAACCGGGTTTGCCTTTTACATCGCAAGGTCCTGGGTGGCCTTGCGATGTATGTTCCTGCCCCAATAACCTCTTTACCCAAAGTGCTGGATTTTGTGCGGCATTTTGGGTAAACATGTTCATTTATTTACCGGCTGGCGGCCGGTAAACATTACAGGGCTTTTGTTGTGTATCAGAACTCCCCGGCAATACAGTCTGTCGTCATTATGGGTGGCGGTGCAGCCGGCTGGCTGACCGCGGCTATTCTTGCCGCCTCTGACGCGGTTAAAGCGCGCAAGATACGCCTCACCTTAATTGAGTCGCCGGAGGTTGGTATTTTGGGGGTGGGTGAAGGTACCTGGCCCACCATGCGCGATACCCTGAGAAAAATCGGGCTGGATGAAGCCAAGGTGCTTCGTGAGTGTGATGCCTCTTTCAAACAAGGTACCCGGTTTAACCAGTGGCGCCACACCGGCGCTGATGATACCTATTACCATCCCTTCGAGCTTCCTGCCGGGATGTTCGAATGCGATCCGATGGCGTGGTGGGCGCACCATCGTGAGCAAGGCTCGTTTGCCGAAATGTTTACGGCTCATCCCCAGTTAAGTCAGGCCGCAAAGGCACCCAAACAGCCTCAAACCCCCGATTATGCAGCCGTAGCCAACTATGGCTATCATCTGGACGCCCACAAGTTTGCTAATCTGCTGAAGCAGCATTGTCAGCAACACCTGGGGGTTGAGCTTGTGACCATGCATGTGAGCCGTGTTGTTAGTAATAATACCGGCTGTATTCAGGCATTAGCCGGCGATGAGCAAACCATCGCCGGCGATCTGTTTATTGACTGCAGCGGTTTTTCGGCGCAGTTAATCGGTAAGCATTTTCAGGTTGATTTGCTAAAGCAACACTCAGTATTACCGAATGACAGTGCCCTGGCGGTGCAGGCCCGGTATGTAAATAATGAAACTCCTATCGCCTCAAACACCCACTCTACCGCCCACGCGAACGGGTGGTTATGGGACATTGCCCTGCCCCACCGTAAAGGCGTAGGGTGTGTTTACAGTAGTCAGTATTGCGATGATGCCACCGCCAAAGCAACATTACTGGATTACCTTGCGCGCGATACCGCCACCGCGCCCGTAGACGAGGGCAGTATTCGTAAGTTGTCTTTTACGCCGGGTTACCGAATGACGCCCTGGGTTAAAAACTGCGTCGCCATAGGTGGCTCGGCCGGTTTTCTGGAACCCTTGGAAGCCTCGGCACTGGTCATGATAGAGTTAGCGGCAGGCAAACTGGCTGCGCAATTTCCTACGAGCCACAGTGACCTGGCTCCCCTGGCTCGTCAGTACAACCCGTCGATGGTGGCCAAGTGGCAGCGGATCATCGACTTTCTGAAATTGCATTATGTCTTAAGCGAGCGTCGCGACAGCCCCTACTGGTGCGCAGTGAGCCAGCTTAGCAGCGCATCAGAACAACTGAATGACTGGCTGAGTTTATGGCATCATCGCACACCCAGCCTGCATGACTTTTGTTATCAGGATGAAATTTTTCCGCTGGCCAGTTACTGGTTTGTTTTAAGTGGAATGAACTTTATTCCCAAACACGCCGCTTTACCGGCTTCACAGGCGCAGGCCTGGGTGCAAAAAAATCGTCAGCGTAGCCGCCAGTTACTGGCCGGCCTGCCCGGTAACCGACAGCTTATCGATCAAATTAAATAGCGCTGGGGCGATAACGCTTGCAGCACTAAGGAGTCAAGATGGCAAAGCATGTATTGCTGAACAATGTTGAGCATAAAAACCTTAAAATTCAGCCCGA
>VMHT01011607.1_pt1 | contig 34722 bp, 28 predicted proteins | sample 4693611 | NCBI WGS metagenome assembly VMHT01 (sample SAMN12280063, study PRJNA550983) | marine metagenome | isolation source: seawater sampled from same location over 5 years 0.02-0.2 micron viral filtrate | place: USA: collected off the coast of southern California halfway between the port... ...
AAGTGCTGCACGAGATAGCAGGCCGCCCGATGCTGGGTCACGCTATGGCGGTTGCCGGTGCGGCAGGCGCAGCCGAGGTGTTGTTGGTGACCGCGCCCGATCAAGAATCTGTGCGCGCCTATGCCGACAGCTTGGATATCGCCACCACCCATTGCATTCAAGAGCAACAGCTTGGCACGGGGGATGCGGTGCGCGCCGCTTTTTCCGCCAATGATAAGCATGAGCGTTTTGTCGTGATGTTTGGCGACACGCCCTTAATGCGCGCTGAGGTGCTGGCCGAATTGGCAAACCATGAGGCCGATGTGACGGTGCTGGCTTTTGAACCCGATGACGCCGCCGCCTATGGTCGCGTGGTGCTGGCGGGGGAAACGCCGACCGCGATTGTGGAATTTAAAGATGCCGATGCGGCGACCCGCGCCCTGACCCTTTGCAATGGCGGCGCGATGGGATTGTCACGCGCGGCACTGGCGAAATATCTGCCGCAACTGAGCAATGAGAATGCACAAGGCGAGTTCTATCTGCCTGATTTGGTGACGTTGGCGCATCAAGACGGTGCGACCACGGCGATGGTGATGGCCAGCCCTGAAGACACAATGGGCGTCGATAGTCGCGCCGGTCAGGCGAAAGCCGAGGCGCTGATGCAAACGCGCCTGCGGCAGAAATTTCTCGATGCGGGCGTCGGCATGCAAGACCCTGACAGCGTGTTTTTAAGTTTCGACACTGAGATTGCCGCCGATGTGATTTTGGAACCGCATGTTAAAATCAATGGTGGTGTGGCCATCGGGCAGGGCACGATTATTAAAGCCTTCACTCATTTAGAGGGTGTGCGTATCGGCCAAGACGCGCAAATCGGCCCCTATGCGCGGCTGCGTCCAGGCACGGTAATTGGTGATGAAGCGAAAATCGGTAATTTTGTCGAAACCAAAAAAGCCGATATCGGCAAGGGCGCGAAGGTCAGCCACTTATCTTATATTGGCGACGCCGAACTGGGCATGGACGTTAATATCGGGGCGGGCACGATTACCTGTAATTATGACGGCTATAACAAGCACATCACCAAGATCGGCGATGGCGCGTTTATCGGTTCCAACTCATCCTTGATTGCGCCGGTCACTATCGGCAAAGGCGCTTATCTCGGCTCGTCTTCTGCCGTGTCGAAAGATGTGCCTGATGATGCGCTGGTGGTCACCCGCGCACCGGAGCGGGAAATCAAAGGCTGGGGCCGCAAGTTCCGCGCCCGCAATGAGAAAAAGGACAGTTAATTATGTGCGGCATTATCGGCGTTATCGGCACGGGCGATATAACCCAATCGATTTTTGACGGCCTGAAGCGGCTTGAATATCGCGGCTATGACAGCGCCGGTATTGCTACCATTGATGGCGGCCATTTGGACCGCCGCCGCGCCGAGGGAAAACTCGATGCCTTGCGCGAGACTTTGGCCGCATCGCCGCTTGGTGGCTCTATCGGTATCGGCCACACACGCTGGGCGACACATGGCCCGGCCATTACCGCCAATGCCCACCCGCATCGCGGCGAGCGCGTGGCGGTTGTGCATAATGGCATTATTGAAAATTATAAAGAATTGAAAGAAAGCCTGATTGCTGATGGCATCAGCTTCTCCTCAGATACGGACACTGAGGTCATCGCGCATTTATTTTCCAAAAATCTCAACGGCCATGATGATATCCGCCAAGCGGCGGCGCAGACTTTTACCGCGCTGGAGGGCGCTTACGCCATTGCGCTGATTATCGACGGCAATAATGATGAGATTATTGTGGCTCGCAGAGGCAGCCCGCTGGCCATTGGTCATGGCGACGGAGAAATGTATCTCGGCTCTGACGCTTTCGCCCTCGCGCCCTTTACCAATCGCGTCTGCTATCTCAAGGATGGCGATTGGGCGGTTATGCGCCGCGATGGTGCCGAGATTTTTGCGCTTGGCCAAGATGCGCCGGTGGAACGCGACGTCGAGACTGTCGATGCCGCCGCCGCAATGGTGGATAAGGGCAATTATCGCCACTTCATGATGAAGGAAATTCACGAGCAGCCGGAAGTGCTGTCGCGCACATTCGGGCAATATATTGACCCTGAGGCGCGCGGCGTTTTGCTGCCGGAAAACAATCTCGATTTCAGCAAAATCAACCGCGTCATTCTGGTCGCTTGCGGCACGGCCTATTTCGCCGCGCAAGTGGGCCGCAATTGGATTGAACGCTATGCGCGCATTCCGGCGTCGATTGATATCGCCTCCGAGTTTCGCTATCGCGACGCGCCGATGGATAAGGATTGCCTCGCCGTATTCGTCTCGCAATCGGGCGAGACTGCCGACACGCTGGCCGCGCTGCATCATTGCAAGGCGCATGGCCTGCAAACCATTGGCGTGGTGAACGTGCCGGAAAGCTCCATCACCCGCGAGGTGGATTTAACCTTTCCGACCTATGCCGGACCAGAGATTGGCGTCGCCTCGACCAAAGCCTTCACGGCGCAGCTTGGTGCGCTCGCCTCTTTGGCGATTGGGCTGGGCCGGGTGAAGGGCACGATTGATGCGGGGGAGGAGGCGCGCCTGTCTGACTTGCTGCTGACCACGCCGCGCCTCGCCAATGATGTTTTGGCCCGCGAAGCGCAAATCGGAGAGATTGGCAAAGGCTTTAAAGACTATTCCAGCGCGCTGTTTATCGGGCGCAACACCATGTGGCCGCTGGCGCTTGAAGGCGCGCTGAAGCTGAAAGAAATATCTTATATTCACGCTGAGGGTTTTGCGGCCGGCGAATTAAAGCACGGCTCCATCGCCTTGGTGGATGAGACCGTGCCGATTATCACCATCGCGCCGGATGATGACCTTTTCGAGAAAACCGTCTCCAATATGCAAGAAGTGCTGGCGCGCGGCGGCAAGGTTGTCATGCTGGGCAGTGAAGAGGGCATCGCCAAAGCGGGTGAGGGCTGCATGGCCAGCATAAAGCTGCCCGTGCTTGACCCGTTCATCACGCCGATACTTTATGCGCTGCCGCTCCAGCTATTGGCCTATTACGCCGCCGTTGCCAAAGGCACGGATGTTGACCAGCCGCGTAATTTGGCCAAATCCGTCACAGTGGAATAATCTGCGCCGCGCCTTATATGGTGAGGCATGAGTGAGTTGGAAGAAGCTGAAAAGCAAGTGCGTGACATGGTGGTGCAAGCCGCTGCCAGTTTAACCCAGCAATATGGCGAAGATGCCGAGGTGATTGCCACCATGCGGGCGGCCGAGTTTGCTGCTGCGGGCGATGTCGATGGGCTGAAAGCCTGGGACATGATTATCGAATATCTGGTCGCCCTGCGCGAGGGCAAGCCCGAGAATATTGGCGGGCCACTCAATTGAAACAGCTGACGGTATATTATAATGGGCGGTGTTCCATATGCGGGCCGGAGGTCGAGCTGTATCGGCGCATGGCTGCGGCGCAAAATATAGAGACGCTGAACTTCACCGATATTGCCACCGGCGCGGTGCCCGATGGGTTTGACCGCGCCGACATGTTGGCGCGCTTACATGCCAAAGAGGGTGATGAGATGCTGGTGGGGGTGCGGGCGTTTATCGCCCTATGGCTGCGCCTGCCGAAATTCAAATATCTGGCCCACGCAATAAATTGGCCGATCATGCGAGGCATGACCGGCCTGATTTACAATCGCATTATAGCGCCATGGCTTTATCGCCGTTATTTGCGCCAACAATGTGATGTTTGATTAGATTCCCGGAATAAAAGGAATATCAATGATGCCACAACCGGCAATGGCAAAACTCAATACAACCGGAATAAGAATCTTTTTCATGGTTTTAGTCCCCTAGTTCTTCTTCAGGCCAACCATTGACCTGTGCCGTTTTATAACCTTGATAGCGCGGCTGGTCTATGGCGAGCTTGCCCATTGTGACCTTAATTAAGTGGATTTTTAGGGTCTCATTCGATAAATCCAATTCGCCCGCCGCAATTTTGGCGCATAAGAGGCGATTCAGCGTCACCAAATCCCCACTTTCCCCGAGGAGTGATTCGAGCCGCGCCTGCTCGGCTTGATTGAAATGCGGCGCAAGCTCAAGCTCCCGCGCCAAAATATCCAGCACATTACCGGCCACCCGCGCATGAAACGCCGCTTGCCCTGAAAGCTGCGGCATGGCGGTCTCACTCAAAAAGGCGCGCGCCGCGGCGAGGAGTTTTTCGGCGGAAGGACGGTCTTGCATCAGTCTTCTCCCATCAGCATACGCAATAAGTCGATTTCGGTTTCCGAGGCGCGCCGCCCAATGGAGCCGCGCTCGACAGATGTGTCTGCGCCGCTTTCAAATGCCGACACCATGAGAATGCCGCACATAATGCCCCATTTCAGCGTGCCGAGAATTTCCCAAAAGCGCGTCGCCTTTTCGTCAATCGTGCCACCGGCAGCGCGATAGGTATTGTAGAGCGCGTCGCGCGCGCCAAAGCCGCCCACCGGCAAATCATGCTGCCCGAATCGCCAGCTTGGCACGCAAGGCCAGCCGAGGTCTTCCATCGGGTCGCCAATATGCGTCAGTTCCCAATCAAGCAGGGCAACCAGCCCATCCTCGGGCGACACCATAATATTGCCGTTTCTGAAATCGCCATGCACAAGGGCAGGCGGGCGGGCATCGGGCAGATTGTCCCGCAGCCATTTTATCGCCAATTCAAACACCGGATGCGGATGCCCGGCGGCCTGTAAAAATCCGGCATATTTTTCCAGCTCACCCGCCGAATCGCTAAACGGCAAATCGGGCAGGCCATCGACCTCTATATGATGAAGTGCCGCCAGCATCTCGCCGCATTGTGCCGCCAAGTTTGGCCGCACCGCATCAAATTCCGCATCGCGCAAAATTTTGCGGGCAATGGTCTCGCCCTCGATGAAATCCATCACATAGGCTTCGCCAATCGCGTCTTCATCATCGCAAATAAAGCTGACGCGCGGCACGGCGATTCCGGCCTTGGCGGCAGCGGTGATGATGGCCGCCTCGCTGGCTTTCGGCAGGGCATTATCAGAGGCGCGCACGCCCTGCGGATTGCGCCGCAGCACATAAGCCTGCCCGGCGCAAACCAACATCCAGCTTTCTTGACTGGCGCCGCCCGATAGCCGCTTCAAATGATCAAGCGGCGCACCAAAATGGCGGTCGCATAGGGCCGCAATCCGGATTTCAAATTCAGCTAAATCTCCCATGCGTAAAAACTGCCAAACTTCGTTGCTGATAGCAACTCGCGTACCTGCGAACCGCGCCTTATTTTCTTCCATTTAACTTATTTACTTTAAAGAAAATAAAAAAAATTAGCCTTCTTGCACCTTGGCGCAGTTGGAATAAAACTCAATTTTGAGGGCCGAAAAAGCAATAAGAAAGTTATGGCCCTCGCGTTTTCTGTTCGTTGTGTTGCGCGTTTTGTGGAGCGTATGACCGGCCTGACCTGAAGAAAAAGGGGCAGGGCGCGGTTCGTTTACTTCAATTTTGTTCAGGCAGGAGGCGCGTTAACAAAAAATTAACCAAGACATAATACCTTCACAGCAGGTGCTGAATATCCTGTTGCGAAGAGTCTTTGTTAACGCACCGCCAAGAAGAACAATGGTAACGCCAACAAACAGGACACTGAAATGTTTTTTGATCGCCTTTTAAAACTGCAAACTCTCAAATTCCGTCTGCTGGGCAGCACATCTTTTGCTCAGCTATACAGCGCAGAACGCCTGCCGCTGAGAAAGTTCCGCAAGGAAGGGGCGATGCTCTCGCCACTGATTGCCGGATTGCTGGCCGCTTGCGGCGGCGGCGGAAAAGATGTTTTAAAGGCCGGTGACAGCGCGACGCATATATTTGGCGGCGATGGCAATGACAAGCTCACCGGCGGCGCCAGCAATGATGTTATTTATGGCGATGCCGGACGCGATGTTTTAAGGGGCAATAAAGGGGCTGATGTTTTTGTCACGCAAATGCCGACTGCGCGCATTGGGCTGACCGACCATATGGATACGGTGAAGGATTTTAAAATCGGCGAAGACAAAATCGGCTTGCTCAATTTCAATGAGATTGAAAAACGGGCTCAGAAAAATGATGGCAATTACGAGGAGGCGAAAAGTGATTACCTCGCAGATCTGACCAAACGCGCCGATAAAAACGGAAAATCAGAAATTGAATTATTGCTGAAAGATTTGGGATTTAGCTTTACGAGAATACGCGATGGCGAAGGTTCCGATAAAAAACTGGCTTGGACCTTGTCGGATGTTGGAAAGAAGAGAGGCGTTGGTGATGACACCGCGCTGTTGCGCTTCGCCAATTTAGACGCGGAAAATGAGTATATTGACAATCCATTCCTCGACCAAACCGTCGAGGCGCTTTTCGAGTTTCTGTAAAATGCCGGAATCACCACATAGTCAGTTATGAGCGAAATTCTAGACCCGCCGAAAAAGAGACGCACATTATTGGGCGCGCTGAGAACCTATTTTCTGACCGGCCTTGTCGTCACCGCGCCGATTTACATCACCTTTTATCTCATGCTGTGGTTTGTCGAGTTTCTCGATAATTACTTCCGCCCTTGGATACCGAAGATTTATTGGCCGACAACCTATCTGCCATTTGACATTCCGGGCGTCGGCGTTGTGCTGGCTCTTGTTTTGCTGACCATTATTGGCGGGCTGACGGCGAATTTTTTAGGGCGCGGCTTGTTGCGATTGGCCGACCGGCTGATACGCCAAATTCCGATGGCGGGTACGGTTTACACGGCGCTGCGACAGATCTTTCAAACCGCAGTGCGCGAGGATGGCGCGAGCTTCAGCCAGGTCGCGCTGATTGAATATCCGCGCAAAGGGCTTAACGCCATTGCTTTTATCACCAAAGCGGCCGACCGACGCGTGAATGACGCAACCGGCAAGGCGATGATTGGCGTGTTTTTGCCGACCACCCCCAATCCGACATCGGGCTTTCTCTTATTCGTGCCGGAAGATGAATTGACCATTCTCGACATGACGGTGGAGGAGGGCGCGCGTCTCGTCATCTCAGCCGGATTGGCCGATGAAGAGAGCGATTCAGACAGCTAGCCCGATTGCAAAAACCGCATCGCCTCATCGCGGCGGAACAAATAGAGCAATTCACGCAAGGCTTCGCCGCGGGGCGATTTCAACAGAGGGTCGCGCTCCAGCAGCAATTTCACATCATCATGCACGGCAGGCAGCAAATCGGCATGCGCTTCCAAATCAGCCAACCGAAAAGCGGGTAGACCGCTTTGGCGTGTGCCCAGCACTTCGCCGGCACCGCGCAGGCGCAAATCTTCTTCAGCAATTTTAAAGCCGTCTTCTGTCTCGCGCATAATGGTCAATCGCGCTTTCGAGGTCTCGCCCAATGGCCCGCGATAGAGCAACACGCAGCTTGATTTATCGCGCCCGCGACCAACCCGTCCGCGCAGCTGATGCAATTGCGCCAGCCCGAAACGCTCGGCATGTTCAATCACCATCACGGTTGCTTCGGGCACATTCACGCCGACCTCAATCACTGTTGTGGCGACTAAAATGGAAATCTCACCAGCGGCGAAGCGCGCCATCACCGCGTCTTTTTCTGCCGCCTTCATTTGCCCGTGCACAATGCCGACCGTGTCGCCATAAATGGCACGCAGTGCTTTGGCGCGGTCTTCGGCGGCTGCCAAATCAATCAATTCGCTTTCGCTGACCAGCGGACAGACCCAATAAACCCGCGCGCCATCCTTTATGGCATTGCCCAGGCTTTGCGCCACTTCCGCAAAGCGATCCATTGAAATAACCCGCGTATCGACAGGCTGACGCCCGGGCGGTTTATCGGGCATGCGCGAGACATCCATATCGCCATAGGCGGTGAGGGTGAGCGTGCGCGGAATCGGCGTCGCCGTCATCACCAGCACATCAACGCCATGGCCTTTGGTCGAAAGCGCCATACGCTGCTGCACGCCAAAGCGATGCTGCTCATCAACCACGGCCAGCCCCAAATTCTGAAAGGCGACGTCATCTTGAAACAGCGCATGCGTGCCGATGGCGATTTGCACATCCCCAGCGCTCAGCGCTTCAAGGTTCTCGGCGCGCAGCTTGCCCTTATTTCGCGCCGTCATTAATTGCCATTTAATGCCAAGCTCATCGAGCCACGGCCCCAGCGTGTCAGCATGTTGGCGGGCGAGAATTTCAGTCGGCGCCATCAGCGCGGCTTGTGCGCCATTGGCCACGGCCTGCAACATGCCCATCATCGCGACGACGGTTTTACCGCTGCCGACATCGCCTTGCAGCAAGCGCAGCATACGCATGGGCGCGGCCATATCGGCGCGAATATCGGCAATCGCGGCTTCTTGCGAGCCGGTAAGCGGGAAGGGCAGCAGGGCTAGCAAACGCGCCTGCATCTCATCGGCGGCAGGATAAGCGCGGCCTTGTTGCTTTTTGCGGTCGCGGCGCACCAAGGCCAGCACCAATTGATGCGCCAGCAACTCATCATAGGCAAGGCGCACGCGGGCCGGATTTTGCGGCTCCAACGCCGCCATATTTTCCGGCCGATGCACGGTTTGAACCGCGCTGTGCCAATCGTCCCAGCCTTGCTGTTTCAGCCATTCGGCTTCTTGCCATTCGGGCAGGGCAGGCAATTGTGGCAGTGCGGCCTGAATGGCCTTCATCAAAACCTTGGCAGACAGTCCTGCCGTAAGCGGATAAACCGGCTCAACAATCGGCAGTTTTTCAAACTCGGCTTGCGGCAGCATATGGTCGGGATGCACGATTTGCAGTTGCTCGCGAAAGCGCTCGACGCGCCCCGACACCATACGCCGCGCGCCGACGGGCATGGTCTTGGTCAGCCAATCGCCGCGGGCACGAAAAAACACCAGCGATACATAGCCGGTCTCATTACCGCATAAAATTCGATAGGGCAGATTGCGCCGCTTGCCCATATTGGGAGGCGCGTCATGCTTCATCACCTCAACATCAAAAGTCGCAATGCGGCCATCTTCCACCTCAGCCAATGAGGGGCGATATTGACGATCAATCAGATTGGCGGGCAGGTGAAACAGTAAATCAATCACCTTATCGCCGGTAAACTCGGCCAGCAGCTTGCCCAGCTTCGGGCCAATGCCGGGCAGGGTTGTGGCATCTGCGAATAATGTATCGAGCCGTGTCGGGCGCATGGTCTTCCTGCTTTTTGAATCGGCATTAGCCTAGCACAGAAAAGGGCTTATATGACGCGCATCAGGCTGATGACTTTCAGCCCCGCTCTGCTATAAAACGCACCAGAGGTTAATCATGACACAAGAGCTTAACGCCGAACGCCGCAAATTACATTTCCGCTCCTGCCATCGCGGCATTAAGGAAATGGATATTATCTTTGGCAAATTTGCCGATGTGGTGCTTGGCGATTTATCCGAGGAAGAACTGCCGGATTATCAGCGTATTCTTGAGCTGCCCGACGATAAGCTGTTTAGCTGGGCGACGGGGCGCGAGGATGTGCCGGATGATGTGCGCTCGCCCTTGCTCGACCGTCTGCTCAGCCTCGCACACATGTAAACTGCCAAAAACCAAAAGAAAGAGGCAGGCATGGATGAGGCCCAGATTGAAAAACTAATATCGCATCACGGCAAATTGGCCGTGGGTGGCGCGCCCGAAGGCTATCAGCCCCTCGTGCTGGCTGATTTGGCGCGGCGCGATGGCAGGCGGCTGGTCTATATTGCGCGCGATGCCTCCGCCGCCATTGCCATGCGCGATATGCTGGCCTTTTTCGCGGCTGATATTCCGACGCTTTATTTGCCCGCTTGGGATTGCTTGCCCTATGACCGGCTATCGCCGCAGGTTGCCGTGATGTCGGAGCGCATGGCAAGTCTGGCGCAGCTGCCCATATTGGAGGGCCAAGCGCATATTTTGATAACCACGATTTCGGCGGCGGCGCAAAGACTACCGGCGCGCGACAAGCTGGCCGGATTATCGCTGGCCATGAAGCCGGGCAATCAGATTGATGTTGATGCGCTGACGCAATTTTTGAGCAGCAATGGCTATGCGCGCTGTTCAACCGTCATGGAGCCGGGTGATTATGCGGTGCGCGGCGGCATTATCGACCTTTATGCGCCGGGCAGTGATTCGCCGGTGCGGCTTGATTTATTCGGCGACACGTTGGAATCCATTCGCCCGTTTGAGGTGGAAAGCCAGCGCACGGTCGGCCAGCTAAGCGCATTAAACCTCACCGCGGCGGGTGAAATTCATCTTGATGATGAAGCCGTGCTGCGTTTTCGGCGGGGCTATGTGCAAAGTTTCGGCACGGTGATGGATAATGACCCGCTTTACGCCGCCATTAGTGATGGCGCGCGCTATCAGGGCATGGAGCATTGGCTGCCGTTATTTCATGACACGCTGGAAACGCTGTTCGACCATTGCGGCGCAGCGCTTTATGTCGCTGATGACCAGACCGAAAGCGCGCTGCATGACTGGCATGAGCAAATCGCCGATTATTATCAGGCGCGCCAAGAGGCGATGGAAACCGATGCCAAGCAAGGCGGGAAAAACAGTGATGGGCGGCGCATCATCAAGCCGCTGGCCCCTGACGCGCTTTATATTTTGGCCGATGAATGGCAGCAAATTATTAATGAAAACCGGTGGCGCAGCATTGGCGCGTTTGAGCATCCTGACGGGGTGACGCTGAATGGCCGCGCCGGTCGCAGTTTTGCCGCCGAGCGCAAGCAGCAAGATATCAATCTGTTTGACACGGTGACGGGGCATATTATTGCCGAGCAAAAGGCCGGACGCGCTCTGCTTTTGGTGGCCTCCAGCCGTGGCGCGCAAGAGCGGCTCGAGACATTGCTGAAAGAGCATGGCGCGCCGCCGCTTGAGACCTTGCCCGTTTGGCGTGTGCCGCAAGCCGGACAGGGGCCGCGCATTGCCATTATGGGCATGGAAAACGGCTTTGGCACGGACACAATGAGCGTGCTGACCGAGCAGGATATTTTGGGTGACCGCATGGTGCGTCGCCCGGGCCGCAAAAAAGCTGAAAACTTTTTAACTGAGGCATCGAGCCTGACGCCGGGCGACCATGTTGTGCATGTTGAGCATGGCATTGGCCGCTTTGAGGGCCTGCAAACCATTGATGTCGGCGGCGCGCCGCATGATTGCCTCAAGCTGGTTTATCACGGCGAGTCGCGGCTGTTTCTGCCGGTCGAGAACATTGAGTTGCTGAGCCGTTTTGGCGGTGATGATATGACCGTGAACCTCGATAAAATCGGCGGTGTCGCGTGGCAAATGCGTAAAGCGCGGCTGAAAGAAAAAATCAAACTGATTGCCGATGAACTCATTAAAACCGCCGCCGAGCGCGCCATGCGCGATGGCGAGGTGATGACGCCGGATATTGGCGTTTATGATGAGTTTGCGGCGCGTTTCCCGTTTGAGGAGACTGAAGACCAACTCGACGCCATTGAGGCGGTGATTGATGATTTGGGCAGTGGCCGCCCGATGGACCGTTTGATTTGCGGCGATGTCGGCTTTGGCAAGACCGAGGTCGGCTTACGCGCGGCCTTTATCGCCGCCATGTCTGGCAAACAAGTCGCCGTGGTCGCGCCGACAACCCTGCTGGCGCGCCAACATGCCAAAACCTTTCGCGAGCGTTTTGCTGGATTGCCGGTTGAGATTGCCGAATTATCGCGCTTGGTCGGCACGGCGTCGGCGGCCAAAACCAAAGAGTGCTTGGCGTCCGGCGCGGTTGATATCGTCATCGGCACACATGCTTTACTGGCGAAAAACATCTCCTTTTCGCGGCTTGGCATGGTGATTGTTGATGAGGAGCAGCATTTCGGCGTGGTGCATAAGGAACGGCTGAAAAGCCTGCGCGCCGAAGTGCATATGCTGACGCTCACCGCCACGCCCATTCCGCGCACCCTGCAAATGGCGCTGACCGGCGTGCGCGACCTGTCGCTTATCGCTACGCCGCCGGTTGACCGGCTGGCTGTGCGCACTTATGTGACGCCGTTTGATCCGGTCGGTATCCGCGAGGCGCTGCTGCGCGAGAAATATCGCACCGGACAGAGCTTTATTATCGTGCCGCGCATTGCCGATTTGCCGGAAATGGAGGCGTATCTCGCTGAAACCGTGCCGGAAGTGAAATATGTCACGGCGCATGGGCAAATGGCGGGGGGTGAATTGGAAACTCGCATGAACGCGTTTTATGACGGGCAATATGATGTGCTGCTATCCACCTCGATTATTGAAAGCGGCCTCGACATTCCGTCGGCCAATACAATCGTCATTCATCGCGCCGATATGTTTGGACTGGCCCAGCTTTATCAAATGCGCGGGCGCGTTGGACGCTCCAAAACCCGCGCCTATGGATATCTTACTTACAATGAAAACAATGGCTTGACGGACGCCGCTGAGAAAAGACTTAAAGTTATGCAATCGCTCGACAGTCTCGGTGCCGGCTTTAATTTGGCTTCTTATGACCTCGATTTGCGCGGCGCGGGAAATCTCGTCGGGGAAGAGCAATCCGGCCATATTAAAGAGGTTGGTTATGAGCTTTATCAGGCCATGCTGGAAGAGGCCGTGGCAGAACGACAGGGCGAGGCGGCGCAGGAAAACTGGGCGCCGCAGATTAATGTCGGCATTTCCGTTCTGATACCCGAAAATTATGTGCCGGACCTTGATTTGCGTATGGGGCTATATCGCCGCCTGTCGGGGCTGACTGAGCGCGCCGATATTGATGCTTTCGCGGCTGAAGTGGTGGACCGTTTCGGGCCAATGCCGGAGGAGGTGCAGCATCTCCTATCCGTGCTGGCCATTAAAATTGACTGTCTGGCGGCGGGTATTGAGAAGATTGACGCCGGGCCGAAAGGCATTGCCGTTGTCTTCCGCAACCAGAATTTCGCCAATCCTGAAAAATTACTGGCGCATGTGTCGAGCCATCAAGAGCGCATCAAAATTCGCCCTGACCAAAGTCTCGTCTTTCGCGCCAAAGCTGAAGACGCCGATGAACGTTTGCGTATATCGGGTATTGTGGCGGGCCAGTTGGCGGAACTCGCCGCCTAATATCACTTATTGCACGGCCAGTTTTTGGCGCGCTTTGGCAATGAATTTATGCAGATATTCAGGTTCTTGTGCGCCCATGAGCAAAAACTTGCCACCCGCGAGGAAAGCGGGCACGCCGTGCACACCAAGCTCGCGTGCGGCGGCATCATCATTGCGCGTCGCTTCAATATCCTTATCGCCCTGAAATAAATCGGCCAAAAGCGGCACATCAAGGCCATGCTGACCGGCAATCTCCAGCAGCACGACAACATCACCGATATTTTTACCCTGCTCGAAATGAGCCGAAAATAACGCCTCGGCAATCGCATGTTGCTGGCCGGTGCTGGCGGCCCAGCGAATGAGGCGGTGCGCGTTCAGCGTATTCGGGGTGATTTTAATATGCTCAAAGGCGAAATTGATATTTGTGCCGTCGGCTGCCGCTTTGATATTTTCGCGCATTTGCTTGGCACCTTCTTCGCCATAACGCTCTTTCATTTTCGCGCCCAGGTCAGCGCCTTCCATCGGCGTGTCGGGATAAAGCTGATAGGGCCTCCACATCAGATTAACGCGCACATCATCGAGGCCTGCCAGCGCGGCATCGAGTTTGCGTTTGCCGATAAAACACCACGGGCAAATCACATCAGAAATCACATCCAGTTGCAGCACCGGCAGTTTGTCAGTCTCGGCTTGGCTCATTACGCTCTCCCGCTTTGTCGCGCCTATCGGTCTCGGCTCGGTTTATTGTGGCAAAGAATGCTAAACAATGTCAAAGTGCGCGCCATAAATAAGGAGCCAAAAGTGGAAAAAATGGACACCGGCAATGATTTAAGCGGCCATATCGCATTGGTAACGGGCGCGAGTTCGGGGCTTGGCGTGCGCTTTGCTCAGGTTCTATCGGCAGCAGGCGCGGCGGTCGTCATCACCGCGCGACGGGCCGAAAAATTGGCTGAATTGGAAGCTGAGATTAACGGGCAGGGCGGCAAGGCGCTGGCCGTTGCGCTTGATGTGACCGATTTGGATAATATTGGCAGCTTTTTTGACGGCTTGCGCGCGCAAGATATGATGCCGGATATTTTGGTCAATAATGCCGGAATGAATGTGGTGAAGCCCGCTTTGGATTACACGCCGGACGATTATCGCCAAGTGCTGGATACAAACCTGACGGCACCGTTTTTTCTGGCCAATGAGTTTGCCCGCCATCACATAGCCGAGGGCAATGCGGCGCGCATTATCAATATCGCCTCGGTTGGCGGATATAATGTGCTGCCCGGGCTGACGCCTTATTGCACGTCGAAATCCGGTATTATTATGATGACGCGGGGGCTGGCGCGTGAATGGGCCAATAAGAAAATTAACGTCAACGCCATTTGCCCGGGTTATATTGAAACCGAGATTAATGATTTTTGGTGGCAGACCGAAGGCGGCAAAAAGCAAATTGCCAGCTGGCCGCGTCGGCGACTGGCCAGCAAAAGCGACTTGGATGGCGCGCTTCTCTTGCTGGCCGGCCCGCAAGGCAGCGGCATGACGGGCACAGCCATCACCGTTGATGACGGGCAATATATTTAGGACGATAAAGAGACTGACATGCTTATCGACAGCCATTGCCATTTGGACTTTAAGGATTTCGACGAAGACCGCGACGCGGTGTTGAGCCGCGCCAAAGCCGCGGGCGTCGATATGATGGTGACGATTTCCACCAAAATCACCGAGGCCGAGAAAATCATCAAACTGGCCGAAAGCGATGACGCCTTGGTGTGCTCGGTCGGTATTCATCCGCATGAAGCCGGAAGCGAGCCGGAAACCTCAGCCGAGGCGCTGGTCGATTGGGCGCGCCATGACAAAGTGGTCGGCATTGGCGAGACCGGTTTGGATTATTTTTACGAACACAGTCCGCGTGACGCGCAGCAGCGCAATTTTCGCGCCCATATTGAAGCCTGTCGCATCAGCCGTCTGCCGCTTATCGTTCATGCGCGTGACGCCGATGAGGATACGGCGGATATTCTCGAAGATGAGATGGGGAAGGGTGACTATCCGGGCCTCATCCATTGCTTTACCGCCGGGCCTGAGCTGGCGCGCCGCGCTTTGGATATCGGGTTTTATATTTCGATTAGCGGCATTGCGACTTTTAAAAGCGCCGGTGATTTGCGCGAGACGATTAAGTCCGTACCGCTTGAGCGGCTTTTGGTCGAGACGGATTCGCCATATCTCGCGCCCGTGCCGCATCGTGGCAAGCGCAATGAGCCATCATTTGTAGCCGATACCGCCGCCATGCTGGCCGAGTTAAAAGGCGTCTCGGTCGAAGAATTGGCGCAGGCGACGACGGATAATTTCTTTAATCTGTTCACCAAAGCCCGGCGACCGGCGGCGCAAGCATGAGCTTAACTTTTCGCATTCTCGGCTGTGGTTCGTCGGGCGGCGTGCCGCGTCTTGATGGTAATTGGGGCGCATGCGATCCGAAAAACCCGAAAAACCGGCGCACACGCTGCTCAATGCAGGTGCAGCAAAAAACCGATAAAGGCACGACGACGGTGTTGGTCGATACATCCCCGGATATGCGCGCACAATTAATTGACGCAAATGTGACCTGGCTCGATGCGATTTTTTATACCCATGACCATGCCGACCAGACCCACGGCATTGATGATGTGCGGGCAATGGTTTACGCCAAACGCCAGCGTATTGAGGTGTTTATGGATGCGGCGACGTCAAAAACCCTGACCAGCCGCTTTGGTTATTGCTTTGAACAGGCCGAAGGCTCGCTCTATCCGGCTATTTTGAAGGATAACCGCATCACTGCGCCGTATCAGGAAATTAGCGTCAGTGGGGCGGGTGGCACCATCAGCGCCATGCCGTTTCGGCAAATTCATGGCAATATTGACTCGCTTGGCTTCCGCTTTGGAGATATCGCTTATTCAAGCGATATCAGTGACATACCGAAAGAAAGCAATGCAATGCTTGAAGGGTTGGAGTGCTGGGTTATCGACGCGTTACGCCATGAGCCGCACCCAACGCATTTTCATTTAGACCGCGCTTTGGCGGAAATTGAGCGGTTCAAGCCCAAAAAAGCGATATTGACCAATCTACATGTCGATTTGGACTATCGGCATTTATGCAACGTTTTGCCGAAAAATGTTGTTCCGGCCTTTGACGGCTTGGAGTTCTCATAATTTTTTGATACCACGAGGTAACTATTGTGTGGTGTAAAAATTATGTTTTCTCGGGTCTCTCAAGGCTTCTCTCTTATCGAACTTCTGGTTGTGGTGGCGATTATCGGCATTCTGGCAGCCGTCGGAATTGTTGGATATCAGGGCTATATTGATGCAGCAAAAAAAGAAACGGCGCTGGCAAATGGCAATCTGATTGCCCGCGCCATTGAGCAGGATTTCTTGTCTCTCTCTAATGATTTGTCCGGCACAACCGAACTGGGCAATAAGCTGGTGGTTGATGGCGTGACGCTATCGACCGACGTCACCAATGCCAGCAGTTGCTTTAAATATGCTGAAAATGTGAAGCAATATCTTAATGGCCGATGGAAAAACGCCTTTGAGGCAAGCGATGATTACGCCGTTAACCTGCATTTCAGTCATAGCGCAACGGGCAGTGAAAATGCTTTGAAACCCGGTCAAATCGGCTTGCAATGCGCCAATATATGCTCCTCCACACGCGGCAATTTCTACATTCATTCATGTTCTTGCACTGCCGATAATGGCTGCGAGTTATTTGATTTCACCAAAAATGATTACGACACATTCATCGGCAATAGCGATTGCTATCCGACTGAGACCGCCGCCTGCACTTATGCTGAGGGCGATGCGCCGAAAGATGCCTATGATTATGTCACCCATACGGCCACCCAAAACCGCATAACCAACGGATTGGCGGTTTGGACCGGCTCGGCCAGTGCGGCCGCCGCATCACGCCGTGTTTTGGTCGGCAATCACATGCCCGGTTGGCTATGCCCGAAACCGGTGTCCAGCATGCCCGCCAATTCGACCGGCTGTAATTGCGACAATTCCAATGACCCGTCTTTCCCTTGTAACTAATTAAGGAAGTTGCCCCGTGTCTTTTTCTTTTCGTTTTGTAAGCGTTTTCGCCCTGATTTTTTCGGTCTCCCTTATCGCTGCTGAAGCGCGCCGAGGCTTTAACTCGAGCGGTAGTGGCTCCGGCTCTTATGACAGCTCTGCATCAACAAATTCATGGGATTTATCGGCCACCCCCGATGCCGATTGCCTGACGCTACATAACAGCGCTTGCGCCGATTTGACACCGGCGCAACTTGAGGAAGTGGCCAATTTTACGGCTGACGCGCAGGCTGCGAATTTCACCAATCACACAGATTATGTAACCGCCGGCGCGCTTGGCTATGAGCTATCCGTGCAGGATGGCACACAATGGACCAACGCCAAAGGCCCGGGCGCTGATAATGCAAGCTCAGACAGCGCGTGGCATACGGATTGCAATAGTGCCTTCACCGTTACCGGAGGTTGCAACGCGCTGACCAAAACCCAATTCGCCAATATAGATGACGACACATCGGGCAGGGTGCCCGCGCTCAGCGCCGGATATGCCAGTTTCACCGATTGGCAGACCGCCTCGGCATTGAATTATGATCTGGCGTCCGATGATGCGCTTTTGTGGACGCAAGCCAATAATGGCTCAGTTTCTGCCGCCGCCTGTGATGCTGAATTTCCCGGTCGCAGCTGCAACCAGTTGACCAAATCGAGCTTTGAAAATGCCAAACTGTCCAACGCTTTGCTGGCAACCAAAATCGCGAAGGTAAATGCGGGCACATTGACCCAAGCCGATTTGCTGACGGATTTAAATCTGACACTGGCCTCCAGCACGTTGAGCAGTCCGCTGACTGCCTGGCAGATTGATTATTTGGAAAGCATCTTGCCGACCGGCAGCAACACCACCAAAGCCGATTGGCAAAACAGCTTGAATGGTTATGACGCGGCAACCGCCAGCGCTTGGTATCTCTGGAAAATCGCCGGTTCAAGCGCGACCAGCGGGCCTTATGCGCCCAGCAATGCCACCGCCGCCTTATTCTCCGCCGCCGGTGCGTCTTCTGCTGTGACCGCGCTGGGCGTGACCAATGCTCAGATTGCCGCCGATATTCGCACGAGCGGCTTCACATCCGCGCCAACGGAAACGGCGATGAATGATTTTCTGACCAAGGCGAGGGGCTTTGCCGACGGCACAAGCTACGCATCCGTCACGACCGCCACCGGAAATGGCTGGGGCATTGCCGACTATCTCACCGCCATCAGCAATGGCGGCTGGAGCAGCACCGCCACAGATGCCACCGCCTTTGCCGCTTGCGTGTCAAATGCCGCGTCATCATCGGGCGGCACGGGCGCGTGTCAGGCCTCCGGCGCGGAATGGACAGCGATTGCAGCGGCCATTGCGGCGGCGGCAGATACCGCGACCGACCTTACCGGCCAGCAAGCCACGGCGATTTTGAACGCAGGCACAATTACCCCGCACGCTTATTTCGATACCGGCAATCAGGTGATGATGGATTATTTGAACCAGTGCATTTCAGGCAGCAGCAATCCGGCCGATTCTGTCGCTAATTGCGTCTCATCGGGCGTTGGCGGCTCGGGCGGCGTTACGGAAAGCGCGCTTCGACTGAATGTGACGGCCTTCCGGTTCGGCAAAGTGGCCACTGTGAATAGCGGCACTTATGCCGGTTCCACCATCACGCAAAGCGACATTGTGAATATTGGGCTGGGCAGTAATGAGAGCAATATTATCGGCCAGAATTATTGCGGCGCGAGCGCCAATGCGTCTTGCTTATTGGTTATTCAAAATGGATTGGCGTCGTCCAGCCTCAGCGCAACGGCAACGCCGACAGCCATTCAAAACTGGATTAACGCGAGGATGCGCGATCATTTTCAAAATACCGTGGCCGCCAACCAGTCAGCGCCGGCCAATCCGACCTCGTCAGGCGATGCCTGCGCGGCGTCAAACACCACAAATGTCGTCACCATGCCCATTCCGGCCGGTTGCGACCATTCAAGCTGGACCTGCACATTTCAGGGCAGTAAATCGCCGGCAGGGCTGAGCTTGGATGTGACCAATGGCAATGTGAGGCTTGCTGTGGCGAGCGGCGGGCCGGTAAATGGCGTCAATTATACCATTCGCAAGAGTTTGGATTATGCCGGGGGTAACTATTACAAGGATTTTGCCTATAGTCTGAATATTCCGGCGTCCAGCAATGCCTCGACCAATGTTCAGCTAACAACGCATAACCGAACCGGCAATACGGCGATTACGCCGTGGAATCACTGCATCAGCAAAGGTGTCGGGTGGGAATTGGCCGAGTCTTCTGAGGTCTCAACCGCCATGAAGAACGCCGCCAGCGGAACAAAAGTCTATGCCAGAGCCAACACCACGGCGCGCACCGTGCCGTCATGCGGCGGGGGTTGGTCGCAAAATAATGTGGTGACCAATTGGTCGCAATGGCGCAGCAGCAGCAGCGGCGCTTACCGCGCAAAATATCGCAATGCAAATGACCAGCTTGTGAACTCCTCATGTCGGGCGTCGTCAGGCGGTGCCGGTCGCAGCTTCTGGTGTCGCAACGCCAATGCTTATTCGTGCAATTAGAATTGGGCGGCTGAGGATAATTGGCGCAAAATCGGTCTTTGGTGAATAATAATTTGTCATAATATTTATTATGCGTCTTTTCTAGAAGGCCATATCAGAATGAGACCGGCCCCTTCGGGTCGGTCTTTTTTCATGGCGAAACAGAATCGCCGCACAATTAGCCATGAGCAACATTAAGCGCATACTCGATGTCATGGCCGCCCTGCGCCATCCGGAAACCGGATGCCCGTGGGATTTGCAGCAGGATTTTAAATCAATCGCACCCTATACGCTGGAGGAAGCCTATGAGGTGACCGACGCCATTGAGCGCGGCGATATGGACGACCTCAAAGACGAATTGGGCGATTTATTGCTGCAAGTCGTGTTTCACGCCCGCCTCGCTGAGGAAGCTGGGATTTTTAGCTTTGATGATGTGGTCGATGCCATTGCAGATAAAATGATACGCCGCCATCCGCATGTGTTTGGCGATGAAGATGCCGCCAATATCGAAACCAATGCTGATACGGTGCGCCAAAGCTGGGAAGAGATTAAGGCTGAGGAGAAAGCGGCAAAAGGCAAAGCCGCACCGGCCAGCCTCATGGATGATATTCCGGTCACCCTTCCAGGCCTCAGCCGCGCCATTAAAATTCAGAACCGCGCCGCGAGAATGCAGTTTGACTGGCCCGATATTGAGCCGGTATTCGACAAGCTTGCCGAGGAAATCGCTGAAGTGCGCGAGGCCGTCGCCTCCGGCGCGCGCGATGCGATGGAGGATGAAGTCGGCGATTTACTGTTTGTCGTGGCCAATATTGCGCGCCATCTGAAGATTGACCCGGAACAGGCCATTCGGCGCACCAATGGCAAGTTTATGACGCGTTTCAAGCATATAGAGGCCCTTGCCGCGCAAAGCGGCAAAGACGATTTAACTCTGGAAGAGTTGGAATCGTTCTGGCAAATCGCTAAGAAAGCCGAGAAAAACGAGACTTAACCTTTTACGTTAAGCGACAGCGATCTCGACCGGACTGTTCGGCATAATTGTCGAAATAGCGTGCTTATAGACCAGTTGCGAATGACCATCACGGCTCAACAGCATTGAAGTCGCATCCACCCAAGTAATGGTGCCCTGCAATTTAACGCCATTTACCAGAAATATGGTGAGTGCGAGGTTTTGTTCACAAACATGGCCGAGGAAAGAAGCCTCTAAAGAGTCCGTCTTTGTTGACATTGGTTTACCCAGTTTATTCTGCGGACGGTGGAGCTGACGTCCTGTTACTATATTGACGTGACCCTCCCCGTCACGACGCATTAACACTTAGACATTGGCACAACTAAAGCGTGAAGCCTAATGAATTTTCAATCAGTGAGGTTTTTAAGCACCAATGGCGTCATAGGCCGCCGACAATGTTTTGGCGACCTCGCCCGGCTTGCCCGTGCCTATTTTATGGCCATCAATCTCGACAACCGGAAAAACCGACATGGTTGAAGCGGTCGAAAAACATTCTTTCGCGCTCATTGCTTCTTTTAGAGAAAACGGTCTTTCTTCGAATTTCAGCCCCAAATCGGCGGCGCAATCCAGCAACACTTGGCGCACAATGCCGTTTAAAATTTCATGGGTTGCCGGCCGCGTGCGCAACACAGCTTTGGCATCGACAATCCAAGCATTGGTGGCCGCGCCCTCAGTGACCATGCCCTGCCCGTCAATCTGCCAGGCTTCTTGCACTTTGGCGTTGCGCGCCGTCTGACGGGCCAGCACATTGGGCAGCAGGCTGATGGATTTAATATCGCACCGCGCCCAGCGTTGGTCGGGTACGGAAACCACCGAAATCCCGTTTTTCAAAATCTGCGCGCGTTTTTCCGCTGCCATTGGCCGCGCCGTGATGACCAGCACCGGCTTTAGATCCGGATGAAACATATGCTCTCGCGGCGCAACCCCGCGTGAAACTTGCATATACAGGATACCGTCGCGCACCCGATTGCGGCGCAGCGTCTCGCGCATCACTTGCTGCAAGGCCGCGCGCGACATGGGCGGCGGCATATCCAGCGCAGCAAGCGAATAGTCCAAGCGGTCGAGATGGCGGTCCTCATCAAGCAGCTTACCGCCGCGAATGGCGCATACTTCATACACGCCATCGGCAAATTGATAGCCGCGATCCTCGACCAAAATGCCGGGCATATTCAGCGGTTGATAAACCCCGTCAATATAAGCAATGCGGCTCATGACACCTCAAACTCCGTTCAGCGCATATAACGCCAGAAAGATGACGTAAATAGGACCATTAAAATCAGTAACTCTATGCGTCCGGCAATCATTAACAGCGCGATGGTGATTTGCAAAGCGTCGGGCATTGCGGCAAATCCGAGCGGCATATCCAAATGTCCGGTAATCGCCAAACTATTGGTCAACGCGCCCAGCACAATCGGCCACGCATCGGCAAGCGTTGTGCCAAACAGCCCGAGCAACAAAACGCCCAATGACACGAATAATATGAAAATGGCCATATAGGCCCAAGCCGCGTTGAAATCGCGGTCTTGTAGTGGCCGCCCCTCAAGCGATAAAGGATGCACTGATGAAGGATAGGACAGCTTGCCCAATTCACTGCCCAAATCCTTGGCGAGAATAATGGCGCGCATCACCTTCACCCCGCCACTGGTGGACAGCGCCATGCCGCCAATAAGAACCGGCAACATGACCCAGACAATCGGCCATTGGGCCAAACCCGCATCCGGCATAAAATTGAAACCCGCCGTGCTGTGCAATGAGATGGATTGCCACAAGGCACTCACGCCGCCGCTATTCGGCACGGCGAAAACAGTGATGACGGCATAGGCGATAATCAGCGCGAGAAAGACGCGCAATTCAGTCAGCTGAAAACTGCTGCGCGCTTCGCGCCCCAAAGTCAGCACCATCAACATCGGCACACTAATCGAGCCGATAAGGCAAAGCAGCGCCATGACGCCCTGCCCGCCGCCGCTCAATATCTCGGCGAGGCTTTGCTCATGCACACCCATACCGCTGGTTGAAATGGCCGAAAGCGCCAGACAGAAAGCGTCAATCAACGGGCTGCCAAAGGCTGTCAGCGCGATAATGCCGAGCGCCGAGAACATGAGATAAACCGGTAAAATGAGCCGCAAGGGTCGCCCTAAGCGCGAGGAGAGCGGCGCGTTTTCTTCATGCTGCAAAAGCGGGCTGCCGATAAGCGTGATGCCGCCAATGCCAAAAGGCGCGAGCACGGCCACGGCGAATACTAATGTCCATAAACCGCCAAGCCAGCTGAGGGCGGCGCGCCATAGCAAAATAGGCGTCGCCTCTACCTGGGGCACGGCCAGCATGGTTGCGCCCGATGTGGTGAGCGCCGATACGGCCTCAAAATAAGCCGCCACCAGCCCGTCAATTTGGCTGGCTCCGATGAAAGGAATGGCGGCAATGGCGGGCAGAAACGACCAATACAGAACCATGATGAGCAATAACTCAATGCCATTGGCGCGATGGCGGCGGCTGGTATAGCCACTGAGCAGCAGCGCGCCCGAGACAAAAGTCGTCAGCATAAGACCGATGGTAAAATTACCGGCATGGGCAAATGTCGGGTCAAGCAGGCTGGCAATCCACGGCAGCACCATAAGCAGGGCTATCATGCATCCGCCATAACCCAGTGTGAAAAGTATCGCCCCTAAGCGCATGCGCTACTTCTTTTCTTTGCTCAGCAATAGATTTTCAAACGGCTCAATGCCGTCAGCCGTGACAAACATAATCACGCGGTCGCCTTGCTTAAATTCAGTGCCGCCGCGTGGCATAATGATTTTGCCTTTGCGATAAACCGCGCCGACACGCATAGATGCGCCGAAATCAATATCGCGCAATTTGCTGCCGGTAATCGGCGCGCCCTCTTGAATTTCCGCTTCAATCATCTCAGCCGATTCATCGCTCAGCGCATGCACTTGCAAGACATTGCCCAAGCGCACATGACGCAGCACCGATGACACGGTAATGGCGCGCGGATTAATCGACACTTCCATGCCGAAATCACCGGCCAAATTCTGAAAGCTATTGTCATTTATCAAACACAGACCGCGCTGGCAGCCTTCTTGCAGCGCCAACATATTGGTCAAAATATTGACTTGGTCATCATTGGTCAGCGCCAACACCAAATCGGCTTGGCGGATACCCGCTTCGGCCAGAATTTCCGGCGATAGCCCACTGCCCTGCAACACGATAGAACGGCTCAGTTTTTCCGCCACAATGCGCGCGCGCTCGGCATTGGCTTCGATAATGCTGAGGGAATAACGCCCGGCTTGCGCGTCGAGATTTTTGGCGACTTGGTAGCCAATATTGCCACCGCCCACCATAACAATGCGGCGCGCTTCGCGTTCTTCATGGCCAAAGATTTTCAGCGTCCGCTCCGTATCGGTGCTGGCTGTCACGAGAAAGGCTTCATCGCCAACCTGAATCGTGTCGTCAAAATCCGGCACATAAACTTTTTGATTGCGCCGCAGCCCGACAACAATTGCCTGCAAATCTGGAAACAGGCCGGTGAGCTGGTTCAGCGGCGTATCAATCACCGGACAATCCTCGCCAATGGCGACGCCAATCATTTCGGCCGAGCCACCGGCAAAGCTGGAACTGTCAAACGCGCCGGGCAAGGCCAAGCGGCGCATAACGGCTGAGGCAACTTCTTCTTCAGGTGAAATAATCACGTCAATGGGAATGCCATCTTCGTTAAACAAGTCGCGCCAGCGAGACTGCACATAATTGCGGTCGCGCACGCGCGCAATGGTCTTGGGTTTTTTGAATAGGGTTTTGGCGGTTTGACACGCCACCATATTCACTTCGTCAGATGCCGTCACCGCAATCAGAACGTCGGCGTCCGCCGCGCCGGCTTGTTCCAATACTTCCGGATGCCCGCCATGCCCCAAAATCGGGCGCACATCGAGCGTATCCGTAATGCGTTGCATCAGGGACGCCTCTCGGTCAACGACCGTTACATCATTGCCTTCGCCTGCCAAATGGCGCGCAATGCCGAAGCCGACTTGACCGGCTCCACACACAATGACCTTCATGCGTCCCTCTTTCCGAAGTTAATCGCTAAACATGGCTTTTAGCATGATTACCACCGGATATTCCAAGAGATTTCATCTTGCGATGAAGTGCCGAGCGCTCCATGCCGACAAATTCTGCGGTTCGCGAGATATTTCCCGAGAAACGCTCGATTTGTGCGACCAGATAATCACGCTCAAAACACTCACGCGCATCGCGCAAGGGCAATGACATCATGTGGCGTGAGTCGCTCACATCCTCAGCCACATCGGTTTCGCTGAGAATTTCTCGGGGCAAATGCTCGGTCGTGAGGCTGTCGCTATTGGCGGCATGCGCCGATAACATCATATGCTCAATGCAATTACGCAGCTGACGCACATTGCCCGGCCAGCTATGCGACTGCAAAACCGCCATCACATCATGACCGGCTTCGCGCATCGGCATATTCATTTGCGCGGCCAAAATACGCACGAAATGCTCCACCAGATAAGGAATATCATCGCGGCGTTTTTGCAGTCCCGGCACGTCCAGCGTCATCACATTCAGGCGGTGATATAAATCCTCGCGCAAAACACCTTCCGAAATCCGGTCCTTGGGGTCACCACTGCATGATGACAAAACCCGCGCATCAATATGCACCAACTCCTTGCCACCGACGCGGGTAATGCCGCCATCGAGCAACATTTTCAGTATCTCTTTTTGTTGCTGGATTGGAAAACTGCTTATCTCATCAAGATAAAGCGTGCCACCATGAGATTGTTCAAACAGGCCTGGCTCAATCTGCCCTTCCGTTTCAACACCGAATAACAGCCGGTCGATTTGATCCATATCATCACCCAGCATGGCTGTGTGAACCGATATGAAATTTCCGCTGGCCCGCGGTGAGCGCGCATGCAATTGATGCGCCGCCGCTTCTTTACCGGCGCCTGACGGCCCGACAATCATCACGCGGCTTTTGGTTTGCGACAGCTTATCGATTTTGGTGCTGAGCTGCTCCATCACCGTTGCCTTGCCGACCAAAGTCAATTGCACATCGGCGCGCCGTCTCAATTCGGCATTCTCGCGCTGCAATCGCGCCGCTTGAATGGCGCGGCTGACAGTCACCAGCAATTTATCCGATTTAAACGGCTTTTCGATATAGTCATATGCGCCCGCCCGAATGGCCGTCACGGCGGTATCAATATTGCCGTGGCCGGAAATAATCACCACCGGCAAATTCGGATAACGCTCACTCAAAATATTCAATATTTCAAGGCCGTCCAAACGACTGCCCTGCAACCAAACATCAAGCAAAACCATAGCCGGACACCGCCGCGTAATCTCACGCAAGGCACTGTCACTATCTTGTGCGATGCGGGCTTCATAGCCCTCATCCTCTAAAACGCCCGCAACCAAATCACAAATATCGCGTTCGTCATCAACTACCAGTACATCTCCAAACATTACAAATCCTCTGACACTCTAGCTTCACCCACCATTTCATGTGGCCGCAATGGAAACACCATTTGCAGCATTGCGCCCGTCCCGCCAGACGCGCACCAAGGGGCATCGCTTAAAATCAGCCTGCCCCGATGGTCATCAATAATTTTCTTTACAATCGACAGCCCAAGTCCCGTGCCCTCATCGCGTGAGGTTTTATAAGGCTCCAGCAAGTCGTATCTGTTTTCTTTCGGCCAGCCTTTGCCGGTATCGCTGACGCTCAGACTCACTTCATATTCATCAAGTGTAACCATCAACTCAATGCGCTTTTCGCCCTTTACGGAGCGCACCGCTTCGGCGGCATTTTTCAGCGCATTGGTGAGCGATTGAGCAATCAATCGACGGTCGCCAATCATGTTGATTTCCGGCACATCACCGACGACATATTCAATATCATTATGGGCTACACGATGTAGCAATAAGGTCTCGAAAATCGTATCCGCCAGATTAATATGCGTCATACGCGCAGAGGGCATACGGGCAAAAGAGGCAAACTCATCCACCATGCTGCCGATATCTTCAACTTGGCGCACAATGGTTTCGGTACATTGGCGGAAGACATCATCGACTTCCCGACCGTTTTTGCCATAGCGCGCTTGCAGCCGCTCGGCCGAAAGCTGTATCGGCGTTAGCGGGTTTTTAATTTCATGGGCAATGCGCTGGGCAATATCGGCCCAAGCGGAATTGCGCTGCGCCGTCAGCATATCGGTAATATCGTCAAAGGTGATGATTGTTTCACCCCTGACGCTGGCCGGACTTTGCGCGGTTGCCCGAATGGTGCGGCCATTCATAGAGCTGTTTTCAAGGCTGAACTCAAGCGTCGGATGGCTTGACGGATTCTTAGACATAATCGCCATGAGCCGGTCGAACTCAGGTATGGCCTCACTTAACTTTTTGCCAATCAGAGCTTGGGTTGGTATTTGAAAAATTGTTTGCACGGCTTCATTGACGTGATTAATGACGCCATCGGTATTGACGCCAATCACACCGGAAGACACACCCGCCAATAAGGCCTCGGTGAAGCGCCTGCGTTCGTCTAAAGCGACTTGTTGTGCGCTCAGCCGTTCGGCCATTTCGTTAAAAGTCTCGGACAACTCTCTGATTTCACCATTGCCGCTCAGGCCTGACGTATCGACGCGCGCATCCATTTCGCCCTCACCCAAACGTCGCGACACTTGAATAAGCGAGCCAATCGGCAAAACCAAACGCCCGGCCAGTGTCAGCCCAAGCCACACCGAGCCGAGAAATGTCACCAATGTAACGATGATGTAAGTGGCACCAAAAGCAACTTGAGTCTCAAAACGCCGCTCTTCCATTTCGGTATAATTACGCACGGCAGACACTGTGCGAATGAGTTTCTCAACAATCGCCGGTGTTAACATCCGAACCGTGTAGAGGTAGATGTTTTCCAGCCCGCTGACCTGTCGCAAGCCCAGCACTTTGCCTTTATCGACAGCCGTGATGATGACCGTATTGTCGCGCGCCGCCGCCAAAGAGGAATCTGACGGGCGCAGCGTTAAAATCTTGTTCTGTGACGACATCGACAAAATGACATCGCCTTCGCCATTAATCAGCATAGCTTGCTGCATGCCGCGCAGGCGGGCTTGGTCTTGAAAATACTCGGCAAAGCCCGCTTTGTCTGAACTGAAAAGATTGCTGGCGGAAGACAGATCGCGCTCCATCATGGCCACTTCAGAATCCAGCGCGCTTTGTTGTCGGCGCAAATAGGCATCCGTCACAGAGCTTGAATTACCGATAACGGCCTTGGTGTGATTGGAGAACCAATGTTCCAGCCCGCGGTCAAGCGCGATCAGGGCAAATATGGTCGCCAGAATTGAGGGCATGATGGCGACCATTGAAAACAAGGCAATCATGCGGCCTTGAATCCGGGCGCCGGCAACGCCACGACGGTTTTGCTGACGGATACGGGAGACGCGCTCGCCCATGGTAAGCAGCAATCCGGTAGCGATGAGAATGTTGAGCGCCAATAGCGGCCAGATAGATGTGATATCGTTGTCCGGCGCAAACGCATTGTTCAGCATCAGAAACGCCCCGCTGATTGAGGCGACACTGAAAATAAAGAAAAAAGCAGGTAGCGACCAAAAACTATCGGTCGGCATAAAGCGCTTGGCAAAACCACGCGGCTTTTTTAAAACATTGGCAAGCCGAGGCCCACTCATACTGCCACTCCCCGTTACAATTACTACGCATAGTGTTGCGCGCAACACCGAACACATATCAAGTTAGTATCGCCTCTCAAATGAAGCGCATAGTCTAAATGTTGTAAGGATACCACAGCGACGGGTCATTGTGGTAATTTTGTAACAGTTAGTTTTCCGGTGTTTCTTCAAGAGCGGAAAGCCGGGGGAAAACGCCCTCCGGCTTTGGCAGTGGCGTGCCGCCTTGCAGGCGATTATCGGGGCCGAGCGCAGCAAAGTCGCGCCTGTCCGCCGCGACTTGCAGCAAATCCAATAATTGGTTCGCCCCGGCCGGAATAACCGGTTGCAATAATATCGCCGCTTGGCGCACCAGTTCGGCGGTGACATAAAGCACCGTCCCCATACGCGCCGGATTTTCCTTTTTTAACGCCCACGGCTCCTCGGCTGCGAAATATCGATTGGCCTCCGACACCGCTTCCATCACCAAACTCAGATAATTATGCAGTTCATGGCCTGCCATCGCTGCATCTGTGCGGGTTTTTAGGCTATCAAATAAAGCCAGCACCGCCTCATCCTCGGCGCTCAAAGTCTCGGGCTGCGGCAGGGCCTCATCGCAATTTTTGGCAATCATAGACAGGCTGCGCTGCGCCAGATTACCGATATCATTGGCTAAATCGGCATTCACGCGATTGACAATCGCCTCGTCGGTGAAGCTGCCATCGCGCCCAAACGGCACCTCGCGCAAAAAGAAATAACGCAGCGCATCAACGCCGTAATGCGCGGCGAGTGTCATCGGGTCGAGCACATTGCCGAGCGATTTCGACATCTTCTCGCCTTTTACGGTCAAAAAACCATGCGCGAAAACCTGTTTTGGTAACGGCAAATCCGCCGCCATCAAAAAAGCAGGCCAGTAAACCGTATGGAAACGCGTAATATCCTTGCCGATAATATGCAGGCTGCATGGCCAAAAATCGGCATAGCGCCCGTCGCGGTCGGGATAGCCCAGCACGCTCAAATAATTGGTTAGCGCATCCATCCAAACATACATGACATGCTTGTCATCGCCGGGCACGGGCACGCCCCAATTAAAGGCGGTACGCGAAATAGACAGGTCTTTCAGGCCACCCTTAATGAAGGAGGTGATTTCATTGCGGCGGCTTTCCGGCATCAGAAAATCGGGATGAGCCTCGAAATGTGCCAGTAATTTATCCTCATAGGCTGACAGGCGGAAGAAATAGCTGTCTTCTTCCAGCCATTCAACCGGTGTGCCCTGCGGCGACAGCTTATTGCCCTCAGCGTCCGGCACTAGCTCATCTTCGGCGTAAAACGCCTCGTCGCGCACTGAATACCAACCCTTATAGCTGTCTTTATAAATATCATCGCGGCCATTTTCGGCTATGCGTTGCCATAAATCGCTTACGGAAGCGTGGTGGCGCGGCTCAGATGTGCGAATAAAATCATCATGGCTGCAATTCAGCGCCTCAGCCATCTCACGAAAGGCGGGCGTCAACTCATCAGCCAATTCTTGCGCCGTTTTGCCCTGCTCGCGGGCTGTTTGCAGCATTTTCTGGCCGTGATCATCGGTTCCGGTCGAGAAATAGACATTTTCGCCGTTTAAACGGTGGTAACGCGCAATCGCATCCGTGGCCATCACCTCATAGGCGTGGCCAATATGTGGGCGACCATTTGGGTAAGAAATAGCGGTAGTTATGAAGAAGTTCTTATCTTTCACTTTAAGTCCTTAACCGGCTTTCTGCCGACTGGCATCTGCAAAACCGGTCATCCACTCCAACACAGCCTGCTTTTTATCGAGATTAAGCGCATCAACCGAGCGACTGTCGCGCTCCACCTTCTCCCATAAGGCCACAAAGGGTTCAACCCCAATTTGAGCGGCCAAAAGGCGGTTAACCAATTCCAATTCACCCTCGAAAACCGGCTGAAATGCAGCCCCGGTCGCGGCGCAGCGCACATAACGGTGCAGCCATCCGGCCAGTAAGAAGCAAAATATGCTGAATTGCTCGGGCGTCGCGCGTGTGCCAAAGCGTCCGGCCAGCGCATGCAGCTTCTCCACATCGAGGCGCGGCGCGGTTTCCAGCACACCCACCATGTCACGATAAAGGTCAAAACCGCCCTCGGCGCACAACATCAGCGCATAACCGGCACTGCCCTGCGCCAAAAAAGCCGAAGCGGCGACCTCATTCGGGTCGCTTTCGGCCAGCCGACCCTGCACAATGCTCTGCAAATCCGTCTCATTCAGCGCGTTAAACGGCAACATGCGACAGCGCGAGCGTATCGTATCCAACACCCGCCCGGGATTGTGGCAGACTATCAAAAACAGGCATTTTTCCGGCGGTTCCTCAATCAGCTTGAGCAGCGCATTGACGCCGTTTTTATTCATATCATCAATGCTGTCGATAATGGCGACGCGCCAACCGCCCCGCCCCGCGCTGAGATTGAATGAGTGTTTCAGCTCACGCGCCGCATCAACCGGAATATCACCGCGAAACTTCTGGGTTTTGTGATTATAAGAGCGCTTCAAGACGAATAAATCGGGATGCGCGCCCTCTTCCACCAAATGCGCCTCGCTATTTTCAATCGCCGGAGACAGCGCTTCTATCGCGCCACCGGTCAGCACGGCCCGCGCCGCCAGATAGGCAAAGCTGGCCTTGCCGACGCCTTTCGGGCCGGTCAGCAGCCAGGCATGCGGCATACGCCCGCCATTCAGCGCGTAGAGAAATGTTGTCTGCTGGGTCTGATGCCCGACCAAAGCGCGGGTCAGGCGCGGCGGATTATCGCCATCAATATCAGGCACTTCCTCAATGGTTTCAACGGAGCTCATGCGCTTACTTTAGGCCGACCGACAAGGCGCGGCTAGAGCTTAAAACGCTCTTGCATGACATCTTCAATTTGCTGCCAGACTGCATCAAAGCTGTTTTCCGCATCAACGACCATAATGCGTTTGGGGTCTTCAGCCGCCAAGGCCAGAAAGCCGTCACGCACATCGCGGTGAAACGCAGCATCCTTTTTCTCAAATCGTGCCGCGCCGCCGCGTTTGGCTGCGCGTTGCAGCCCAGCATCCTCGCGCACATCGAGCAAAAACGTGACATCGGGCATGGTATTGCCAACCGCCATTTGCTGCATCGGGCGCACGACATCCAGTCCCAACCCGCCGGCAATGCCCTGATAGGTCAGTGTGCTGTCGAGAAAGCGGTCGCAAATCACCCATTTACCTTCTTCCAAAGACGGCTCAATCAGGCGGTTTACATGTTCGACCCGCGCTGCCGTCATCATCAGTAATTCCGAATAAGGCGACCAGCGGTCAGGGTCACCCTGCACCAGCAAATCGCGCAATTCCTCGCCTTGCTTTGTGCCGCCCGGCTCGCGTGTCTCGACAACATCCAGCCCTTTGGCGCGTAAATATCCGGCCAGACGCGTCGCTTGTGTTGACTTGCCGCCGCCCTCGCCGCCTTCAAAGCTGATAAATTTTCCCCGCATATCAATCACCCACCATTAAATAAATTAAACTACTCATCGCGCGGCCAAATACATTGCCCTTGTCGATATCCTCAGCCGCCACCAAATCAACCTCTTGCGGCACCAAGCCCGGCAAAGTGACACGCAATTTGCCCAGCTTGTCGCCGGTTTTAATCGGTGCCAGCACCGGCTTTTCAAAGGTGACGGTCGCCACCATTTTGCGCCGCCCGCTGCGCGGTGTGACAATGTCAAAGCGCTGGTTTGTGGTTACTTTCACCGTGGCTTCATCGCCGTGCCAAACCGGCAATTCGGTTACCGATTGCCCGGCTTCGACCAGCAAATCGCGGCTGAAATTGCGGAAGCCGAATGTCATCAGCTTGCGCGCTTCGCGGGCGCGCTCGCGTTTCGAGTTCAGCCCGTTAATCACCAATATCAGCCGCCGCCCGTTTTGTTCGGCCGAGGCCACCAGCCCATAACCGGACTCGCGCGTATGGCCCGTCTTCAGCCCGTCAGCGCCAATATTGGCGTAAAGCAGCGGGTTGCGATTGGTCTGGCGGATATTATTCCAAGTGAAATCGCGCTCGCTAAACAAACGATAATAATCGGCGTGATGATTGATGAGTTGCCGCGCCAACGTCGCCAAATCCCGCGCCGTGGTTTTATGCTCGGGTTCGGGCAGGCCGGTCGAGTTCATGAAACTGGAGCGCGTCATGCCCAGCTCTTGCGCTCGCTCGGTCATTAATTCAGCGAAAGCCGGTTCGCTGCCCGCCAGCCCCTCAGCCAAGGCGATGCAGGCATCATTGCCCGACTGGATGATGACGCCGCGCAGCAAATCCATGACGGCGACCCGCGAGCGGGCTTTTAAAAACATGGTGGAGCCACCGGAGGCCGCGCCGCCGCGTCGCCACGCATCATCACTGACAAAAAATTCCTCATCAGCGGTCACCGCGCCGGATTCCAGAGCCTCAAACGCCATCAATACGGTCATCAGCTTGCTCATGCTGGCCGGGCTCATGCGCGCATCGGCGTTTTTCTCAAACAGTGTGACGCCGGTTTCGGCGTCCAGCAATAAGGCGTAGCTGGCTTTGGTCTCAACTGCTTGCGCCGCAGCCGGTAAAAAAACCGGCAAGAGCAGCACCATCGCCATCCATACTGATTTCAATCGTCCCATTTGCGTCCCCTATTGCTCAATAATCACGGCGTCAGTGTGACCGGCCGCGACCAGTCTTTCGAGGGTCGAGCGGGCATCGGCGCGAATATTGGCGCCGCCCATTTTGACCCGATATAGCGTCGCGCCGCCCATTTTCACCTCAACAATTTTGACCGGCGAAAACGCCTTCAGCTTCTCTTGCAGCGCCAGCGCATTGGCCCGCATGGAAAACACCCCAACCTGCACCGCATAACGCTTCTCCTCGACATCCGGCGTCGGCTTGGGCAGCGCCTTGCCATCAGCGGTCAGCACATCAACCGGCTCAATCGGCGCGGCAGCGACACGGCTGTCTTCCTCCGGCGTTTTCGGTTTATCGGCAATGAAGCGGTCAGGTTCTTGGCGTTTAATCAAGCGCCCGGCGCTGTCATAAAGCGGCGCGCGCCCAAGATATTGCACCCGCACTTGCGCCGTGCCCTTTTGCCTAAAGCCCAGCACATCGGCGGCATGACGCGACATATCAATCTCGCGGTCTTTGGCAAACGGGCCGCGATCATTAATCCGCACAATCACCGAGCGGCCATTTTCCAAATTGGTGACTTTGGCGCGCACCGGCATGGGCAAGGTCGGATGCGCCGCCGTCAGCAAATCCATATCAAAAATTTCGCCATTGGCCGTGCGCCGACCATGAAATTTTGGGCCATACCAAGAGGCCATGCCGGTATTATCATAGGTCGCATCCTCTTGCGGATAATACCAATCGCCCTCAATTTCATAAGGCGTGCCGATTTTATAAATGCCACCGGCGGCCACGCGACGGCCCTGCTCTTCTGCCGCGCGGCGGTCAGAAAACGACGTGCACCCGGCCAGTAAAAGGGTCACTGCCACCGTAATTTTCAGCTTTAACATTCGCGCCGCCATGCCATTGAGTTTCCGTCCAAGCCCTGTGTAAAAGACAATGCACGTGAATATAGGGGATTCGGTTTCGCTTAAGAAGCAAACCCAAAGCGCGGCGCAATATGTATGGTTGAAATTATCGCGCAATCAAGCTACATCACCCCTGCTGAACTTGGGTCGCACGGGCGTTTTGCGCCCACCTGCAGGAGGGGTGGCTGAGTGGTTGAAAGCGGCGGTCTTGAACCCCGTTGAGCGTTTACGCGTTCCGGGGGTTCGAATCCCTCCCCCTCCGCCATTATTTGTATTATAAGCGCCGTTTTCTGGGGCTTTTTTCATATCTTGGTTTTTGTGTTATACCAAGTGTTATACAAGTGATGGGGCAGCCAAGCGCCAAATAAATGCAATTGAGCGCCCCATCCAAATTAGCCAAATCATCCACCAATCTGAAATCCTTATGCTCCCCCAAAGCATTTGGCGAGGAGAGCATATGCCGCAAGAATTACCCTAACCTATTGTTTATTTATTAAAGTATTGGTGACCCCGGTAGGACTTGAACCTACAACCTCAAGATTAGAAGTCTCGCGCTCTATCCAGTTGAGCTACGGGGCCTGACGCGCTTATCCCCAAGAAACTATTTACTAACAGCGACTTAGGCTACAAAGCGATTTACCTTAGTTCCAGTCAGTTTTCAACGAATGTCAGCTAATTGCTGACATTTAGCCCCCCCTTTATAATTATCGGTGGGGGCAAGAGGAGCAAATGGTAAACCTAACAAACAAGCTTGTCGCTTCGGTAAAACCGCCCAGAGACAAGAAATACATCCGCCTCTGGGACAGCAACATAAGCGGCTTTGGGCTTCGTGTCACCGATAAGGGTGTTAAATCATTCAGCGCCCAAGCAGGCGTCGCGAACAAAAGCGCGATGATGGTCAGCACGCGGGTCATTTGGCTCTTTCCTTTAGCGTTTTG
>VMHT01026517.1_pt1 | contig 34678 bp, 27 predicted proteins | sample 4693611 | NCBI WGS metagenome assembly VMHT01 (sample SAMN12280063, study PRJNA550983) | marine metagenome | isolation source: seawater sampled from same location over 5 years 0.02-0.2 micron viral filtrate | place: USA: collected off the coast of southern California halfway between the port... ...
AGTAACAGCACCATCTATTTGTGAATAACTATAATCTTGAGGATTACCTATCGCGCTACCTGATGTTCCTTCCAAGTTTGTGCCACTTGAAACTTCAACTACATCATTTGTGTTTTTATAAGTCTGACCAATAAAATCAGTAATTGTTAAACCGCTAACGGTTAAAGATGAACCTGATGTATAATGAGGAATACCGCTAATATATCTAAATGTGCCACCAACATTCTGAGAAACAGTACCGCCACCCATTGTAGGAGAATTAACCAAATCATCTTTAACAAATTCAATTAAATTAGTATTACCGCTAATAGAATGACTTAATTTATAACTATTAAGACCTATAGGCAAACTACCTGCATTCTTTCTCACCTTGGCTTTAAATCCTTGATATAACTCGGGGTGATAAATGCTAGTAGCAAAACTAGTAGTTGCTCCAGAAGCATCAAATAAATTATAATCAACATTATCTGATACAACTAAACTTGTATATGTACCATTATTATTTGATGTACTAAAGTTAACAATTCCGTCTGCTGATCCATTTATTTCTGCAGTGAGACTCCCTGTTGCTCCACTATATGCAATACCAGGAGATGAAAGAGATGTTTCAACATTACCAGATAAAGGAGTAACTCTATTAACATCTTGTCCCGCTGATAATACTGCACCTGTAGTATTATCTGTAAAACTTGCAGCTAATCTAGGAGATTGTCCAGTTGAAGATACATTACCAATTGATTTAGTACTTAAACCATTTGGAGGTGCAATATTTGGATTATAAACTTTTAATAGTGCTGAAGCAGTTTGTGGTATAACATTTGGATCTGCCGTACTATGAGTATCCATAGAAAGTGTAACGGTATCTCTTCCCGTACCGCTTGAGGTCCCTGCCGCCCAAGTATGACCTATTCTGGGACCTTGAACACCACCGGTATCTGTATCTGAAGCAATATTTGATCCAGGTCCGGCATCCCCCCAATTTATACTATATGTAACGTCTGCTTGCCCGTTTTTATCCGCAACATTTGTATTAGTACTATTATTGTTTAAAAATAGATCCTGCCCTTCAATAACATATACATCATTTCCAGTTAAAGCTGGGCTGACCGCAGAAGCTGCTCTATGTAAAGAAAATACTGCCGTAGGATCTGGAGTGTAAATTGTAATATAGTCCGTGTTTGTTCTTATTGCTTCACTACCTGTTCCGATCCCATTAGTGTGCCATGCTCTCACAGTGACAGTAGCTGGACTTGATAAAGGGTCACTATAAACGTGTGTAGGATTAGTTGCTGTTACGGCTGAATCAATAGTTCCGTCGCCCCAATTAATATCATATCTATTTGGAGTTCCATCATTTGTTACTGTCATTGTTGCAGTAAATCCAGCACCAGCAGCAGTTGGATTTGTAATAAAGGTTAGGTCTCTACAGAAAGCATTATTTCTTACATTATTAATTGCTTCATTTAGGCCATCAAGAACATCTGTTACTCTATCATCATCATTGAAAAATCTATAGGCACCATCTTCCCAAGCACCATCCAATGGTGTGCCAGCTTTTACATTATCTGTGTATATTTTTGTAACAAGAGATTGAGAACTATCTGGAGCATATTCGGCAGCAGCAACTAATTGCCCTGAATCTGTTATTGAAAATCTTTTTGATCCTGCAGTATAAAAGTTTAGAGTATCATCATCGGTACCAGGTGCTAACTCAGCAATAATATATGTATCTTGATCTACGTCTTTTACACCACCAAGGCCGCTCCATACGTTACCATCATATCCTTCAAATGATGTATCCTCAGTATTAAATCTTATGGAGCCAACTACATTATCTGGTCTTTCGCCAGTAGATCCGATAGGAACAATAAATTCGTTATTAATTTTAAGATAATCTAAATCACGACTATCGCCCGCTAATAAAAATCTTAAGGATTGTGTAACACCAGCAGAATCAGGATTAAGTGAAGTTAAATATTCTCCACCAATTTTTGCAATACGTGGAGCTGTACCCGAAGAATCAACAGGTTCTCCAACACCAATAAATAACGCTCTTGAAGAATCAACTGATGAATAGGCTAACTCACCAGTTTTAAGATTAGTCGGCACACTTTGTGTCGAGGATCTTTTTATTCTAATTATGCTGAAAGCCATACTAGATCAAACCTTGATAAATTCTGAATTATTAGTATTTATAAGGTTTTTAAAAAGTATTACCACCATCCAGTTCTTGACTTACATATTTTTGCTCTGTTGCATCATAAACTAATACGTGACCATTAGCTCCAGCTAAAACCGCAGGGTCTGTAGATTCTGTTTCATCAACATTAACATCAACAATATCACTTAAACTTGCTCTAATTTGAACACGTTTGGTTGTAAAAATCGGAGTTCCTACTGTAATCTTTTTTATAAGTGTTCTATTTGATACTAGTTTTATACCGGACATTTTATACCTCTAACTTACAGATGGTGTTACTTGAATATTACCTTCTAATATTCTTTCTACTATAGTAGAAGATTCATTTGAATCGTATCTTGAGATTTCAACATCATATACATATCGTCCAGGCTTTAGCAAATCGGTTTGAGTATTTGTCAAAGATAGGTGAATTACATAATCTAAATTATCTGGATCAACAGTTGTCGCAAAGAATGTTGTAGCATCAGAATCTTTAGTATTATATGTCTTTTTCATTTTTGCATTAACATTGTAAATAGGTACAAAGTTAAGGTCTGAATCTTGAATATTCATTTGTTTAGGAGAACCATCAATATTATATAAATCCAAACGAATAGTTACATCGGATCCTTTATCAATTGTTATATCTTCGTACTGTGCCATTTTCTTTTCCTATTAAATAACTTCAATATCTGTAACATATAAATTTGCTCCGGCTGCTCTACCACCAGAAAAATCAAACGTGCCACACATAAACCCAAATGAGTATGTGCCATTTACACTAACACTTGCAGTAACTGTTTGCCATCCACTATCACCGCCTGTTGAACTTTGAGTTTGATTTAATAATACTTGCTGAATATCTGTACTATCATTGGTACCCCATTCTTGCAACCACGCAAATACATCATATGCATCACTACCACCAACTGCTCTCCATTTAAATCTTACTGAATCGCTTGTTGTAAGAGGAAGCCATACCTTTCCTTTTAATAGTGGTCCGTGTACAACATCAAAACCATTTGTGGTTGTTCCAGAATTATATAATCTAATACATGAATATCCTAATTGTGCACTCCCTCCTTGAACAGTATCAGTGGGATCTTTAAATTCATAAGCAAAGTTTGCACCAGACGCAAAATTATAAAAGTCTCCGCCACTTGTTCCTCCATTACCCGATGGAGTTGGCGTTGGATCAGTTGGAGCAGTAAATGTTCTATTTGTTCCGCTATTATTCCAAGTGATACCACTACCGTTATGATTGTTTCCTGTTGTTTTACCCAATCTTAAATGTTGTTTTTGAATTGTCCATCCGTTTATTTCTGTGATAAGAGAACTAGTAGATAGAACTGTTGTGTCTGCAAAATCAAGATTAACAAAATTTATACTGGTATCAGTTAGAGGAGAAACAACTGTAGGTGTCCAGTCATTAGTTCCTACGGGTGTGCTATTATCTAAACCAGGTATTTTTAATCTTAATACAATATCACCTTCCGTTGTCATATCTGTTTTAAATGCAACTTCAATTATTATTTGGGTCCGCCAAAAGGGATTGGTAAGATCAACTGTTGCAACCCCGGTTAAAGTATTACCTATTCTTCCAGTCATGAATGTTACATCATCGGCAGTAAAATCTGGATCAGTAACACCGGTAGATGGTTCTAATTCATAATATATTCTTTGACTCGAGTTAAATATGCCAGTAGTTCCAGTTAAACTTATGGTTGCAAGATTTCTAGTTGTTTGATCTTCAATATGATTATTAGCATCAGGCGTGCCAATAGTCAAATTTGCTAATATAATGTCATTACTTTGAAAATCATTTATAGAAACATCTCCACTATCTGGTACCGATAAAACACAAGTAAAGAAATTATTATTATCTGGTATATACACTCCACCAGGATATAAATCAGCAAAAGAAATAGGCTGATTATTACCCACATCTAATGCAGTTCTAAAATCATCGAATGAAAACTGATTTCCTTTTGTTGTTGGGAAGAGACTGTAATCTGGCATGTTACCCTATCTTTGTTTTCAGTTCTTCTACCTCAGCTTTCAGCTCTTTTACAGCTTCTACGAGTAGTCCTACCATGTTCGCATAGTGTAGTGCTTTTTTACCTTGAGGTGTTTCATATACCGCTTCTGGTAAAACTTCTTCAACTTCTTGAGCAACTAAACCTGGCATACGAATATCACTACCAATATAGTTAAAAGTATAGCCATTAAGATTCATTACTTTATCTACTGGATTATTAATAATTTCAAGATTTTCTTTTAATGTTATATCCGAGAAGTTTGCAAAACCTGTAATATTACCAGATACAAATAATTCACCAGTAATATAATAGTCCCCAACCATCGAATCACCCGAAGTTGCACTTACAAAATCAGGAGTTCTTGCTGAGACATAAGATGAATCAATAACGGTAGTTAAATCAACTGGTGTTACTGATGCACCGTGGCCATATGTATCAAATGTAATACTCTGTAGAACATTAGTGCCTGTATTTGTAGAATTAGATAAGCTACCAGCAGTTGGATGAGAAATATAAACGGGTCCGCTACCTGGAGTAATTTGACCACCACCAGATAAACCTGTACCCGCAAATACACCAGCAGACTCTAAGAATATAGTACCGCCATTTGATTCATCTATGGATAAAATATGTCCAGAACCATCTAAGGTAATATTACGAATAATATTTGTTGTACCAGCACTAGTAATTGACGTAGCAGAAGTGGCCGTATGATTAATTGTAATTGTGTCATTAGCACTGTCTAAAATACCGTTTGATAAACTATCAAGACCCAATCCAGCATTTATAGTAAAAGGAAAATATAATGTATTATTAGCTTGAATTGAACTATCAATTTGAAGAGTCGTTGCATACAAATTTCCACCAGAATTAATATATCCAATTAAATCAGTAATACTAACTCTTGAAGAAGCCATCGGTGACCCACCGACATTAGAAATAACAAGATGGTCATTTGAATCTATATCAGCTTGTTGTATTGGGGTTAAATCTAATATTCTTACCATTGCTTTTCTTCCTTAAAGAGCGCTCATGCTACTAATTGTATCTATATCTTCATCCGCATCAGTGCCATACCAAACTAAATTATGAACAACATTCCAATGTGTTACATAAGCATAAAACCATTTTCCACCCGTTCTGTTTTGAATAAGAGATAATCCATCATCACCTAAAGTTGATATAAGTTTAGACGCGCTATTATCCCATGATATATTATAACCTTGCTGATCTCCAGCAGGTTCATTAAAATGTGGAGGTAAATATATTTCATCTCCAACAGAAAACCCTCCAGCGGGTTGAACACAAATAAATTTTGTACTAATAACATCTGGTTTACGAGATATTCCACTAGGAAAACTACTGGCTGGCCACTGATATGATGCACCATTAACACCTCCAGCTATAGTAACAGTCTGTCTATAAACTCTAGTACCTGCATTACTCATATCTGCTGGACTAAATGTAAATGCCCCACTTCCATTATTATATGCTAAAGAGCCGCCGCCTGAAGCAGATCCAGTTGTTACAGATAAATCAGTTAAGGCTATACCAGAATCAGCATCTACCCTTGCATTAATATATGCAGAATCAATTGCATCTTGTGCAACAGTGCCACTTTGTGCGGAATCAAGTATATTGGGAAGCTGGCTAAGTAATCCTGAAACATTAACTCTAAATTGTCCTGTAGCTGTATTATAATCAAGTGTCGAATCACCAGGATATATTCCTACAGCAGCGTGCACTCTTTGATCTGTATAATAAAGATTTGTTGCACCTTCTTGAAGATCATCTGTTGTATTGTTTAGAAATTCTTTATCAAAATAGCCAACTGGCATTCTAGCAGAATCAAGAACACCCGTAATAATCTTACAGGCATCTAATCCAGGAATACGCTGAGCATTAAATATTCCAGTACCAGTTTTACTTGCATCTAATGTAGGAATATCGGAATCTGTAATTGTATTAGATTGGAAAGAAAACACTCCAGTTGCTGCATTATATGACATAGATGCGTGTAGTGCATTATTACTCGCATTTAGTGATACACTATTACGAATATATGCTTGAGTTGTTCTACCATTAATTTCATTTAAAGCCTGAACAAGATCAGTAGTCACCGGAGTTGTCAAGTTATCCGGATCTCCAACATTACTTGAGACGAGATTTGTTTTTTGTCTCCAAGTCTCAAATGTATCTGTTAAATTAACTGTAGGTTTTCTGGCCATTTTTATACCATCTCTAAATTTTTAATTAATACTATTTATACAAATTATCAGACACTAGAAAAAGAATACTGCAATAACACCTTGAGATCCGGCACCAGTATAGCCACTAGCAGCAGCTCCACCGCCACCACCAAAGTTACCACCGGAAGAGGATGTGCCTTTACCGCTTCCGCATATTGCAACACCATTAGGTTTTGTTAAATCTGAAGATGATGTGAATATTGAAGGAACAACATTCACTTCTGATAACGAAGCGTCTGGACCGCCAGCCGGTCCGCCGGATGTTTGTTCTCCAGCCGCTGCTCCTGCGGCATTACCACCATCTATATTATAATCTCCGCCTGAAGATGTTCCACCATTAGTAGGGGAGTCACCTGTTGCTTCACCTCTTTGTCCTCCACCACCAAATACTGAAGAACTTAAACTTCCTCCAGATATGGATGTATTACCACCATTTACACCATTACTTCCACCATTTACTGCGTAACCGCCAGAACCTATGTTAAAATTATAGATTTCTCCAGGTGTAACTTGAAGTATTCTTATAGCAACACCGCCGCCGCCGCCGCCATAGCTTTGGGATCCGAGCCCGCCTGAACCTCCTGCGCCTACGGCAACAAGAGCAATATTCTGTAAAGTTGTTGGGCTCCAAGATTGGCTTGTTGTATATAATTTTACTGATGTAGGTGATGTTGAAAATAATCCAGTATTGGAATCAAATGTTGGTAGAGGGTTCGATCCTAACCCTAATATGCCATTTATAATAGGATCATCTCTTATAAGAGTCCAACCATAATATAAATTATTAAAATATTGTATAATATTTTCGTCTTCGTTTAGTTCAGAAGGATCTAAATTATTCTCATCTGCAACTAAAGCTGAAGTTGTAATATCTATATTAGTTATAAATTGTGAACCTAAATAAGCCACCTGTGTTTCATTGTATACAGAACCATCATCACGTGCAGTTACAACTTTTAATTTTCTAATAGCAGTATATTTATTTGCTTCATTTAAAAATACATCAAATATTTTATTTCCGTCAATTTTATAACCTAAACCGAGATGATCATCGCCCCGTAAAGATTGGATTAATCCTTGTTCGTCAAACACAGGCCCGCTTTCGGGTATTAAAGTAGGTTTTGCTTCTTTTATTATTACAACACCTGGGGCACCATTACCCCCATCATTTTCTCCATCAGCTCCTACACCAGCCGCGCCCACTTGAGTAATCACCAAATATATATTTTGTCCTGCATATGCAGAAAAGTCTTCTTTTTTTTCTTTAAATTCACCACCCACACCGCGGCTACCGCCATTACCAGACGCATCAAAACCTATATCGCCAAATGGAGTTTTGATCAAAGGTGATGGCTGATCGCCGCCTCCACCTCCGCCACCAGCATCAAAGCCAGTAGCATCAGTTCCACGTCTTCTTTCAGCAGTAAAACCACCTTCACCTATAATATTATAATTTGTATCTGAAGATACAATATCTAAAGCATTTTGTAAATCTATTCGTCTTGGTTTTCGACTCCAACTAATATTACAACTTGTGCCGCCTTCACCACCAGCTAAGTTATATGATGATATAAGAGTTCCATCAGCTGATCCAGCCCTAAATTCAAATTTAGTATTGGTTCCATTTTTTCCAGACACTTCACCATTGGGCCCGGCATGCGGGCCGCCACCATCTCTACCTGCACCGCCGCCACCACCGCCTGCCACAGCTATAAATTCTACATTACTTCTAGTACCTAAATTAAGAACTTTTGGTCCTGTAAGTTCAAGAGGTGCACCAAAAGCGGCTGCAACATTAGGATCACTCTGAACATCAGGTCCATTTTCTCCAGACCAAACTATTTCCGAAACAACTTTATCGTGAAATAGTTCTTTAAATTTTGTAATTATAGGAAGTTCATCTACTAAATCTCCTGAAGCTCCTATTACATTTCCAGCAACCATATTACATCCTTACACTTTAAGAACACATTCAACTAGCTTTTCTTCTTGAGCTAAATTTGTTTCAAGAGCAATACCAACCAAAGCAGTCGTTTTAAGAGTTGTACTTACACCGTCTTCTAGTGCATGAACGGCTTGACCTTTATTAACGGGACCTTTTACTCTTACTGGAACACGACCTTTTAGACCAACATATTGACCTTCGGCTTCACTATTCATCATAAGTGCTGGCTCGGTAGAGATTACACCAATACAATAATCTGACATAGTTGCTTCTCTAACTTCATATTCTTCGCTATTTGAAACAGCAACAGCGGTACCTGGAATTAATTCTTCACGAGTTGTATATTTTTCCGCAAGGTCAGCATATAGTGAAGAAGTTGCAACACCATTAAAGGTTGTAGCATACATGGTAGCAAATCTATTAGTATTTTCGCCAATGTTAAAACTATTATTACTTGCGGATAAAACATGGTCGTTAATTGTAAGATTAGATGACATTGTTATGCCACCAGTAAATGTTTTATTGCCACTTATTGTTTGTAAATTAGTAAGAAGAACTGGACCATCTGGATTAGAACCATAAAGATCAGTTGGAAATCCAAAACCTAAAGAATCAAGTTCAAGAGGCATAACATCAATAGGTAATGGTGGAATATGCTCTAAAGGTAGTTCGCTTACAATCTTTGAGCCACGAGTGTTAGGTATTCTATTAGAATCTAAAATTCCTGATGTGATAATACTTGCAGGTAAATCCGGAACATGAGCCAGACCCAATTTATCTGAAGTAATTTTAGTTGCAGATAAATTAGGAATTCTTGCTGGATCAAAAGAACCTGATGTTATTTTACCCGCAGGAAGAGCTGGCACTAAACTAGGTGTAAGAGGGTTTGTAATAAAAGTAAATTCTCCGTTAGCATTATTATATGATAAAGAAGCAAGAGCATTAGGTCCAGATGTTACAAGTGAAATAAGATTTCTTGTCTCAGATGAATCTAATACAGTAGCATCTAAATAATTAAATGCTGAAACAATACTTGAATCATAGGGAGCTGGTGCGGCAAGATTATCTAAATCGCCGATGTAGTCTCCCATCAAGTTGGTCTTCTGTCTCCATGCTTCAATGGAGTTACTTAGGTCTACATATATTTGCCTTGCCATTAATCACCTATTTTATTTAAAAGTGTTGAAAGCAGTTCTTTAATTTCTGCAACATCATCTTTTAATTTTGCTAATTCCTGTTTTTCTTTTCTTTTCTTTTTCAATATTTGCCTTGATCTAATTAAGGCTTCTTCATCTGTATTTACTATTGCTCCAGTTTCTAAATCTCTTTTATAACCGGGATAGTTTTCCACTTTAGCATATCTATAATCTTCCAATCTAGTCTCCTAGTGCAATCACTCTTAAATCATTTAATTTAGGCACTTTAGTTTGGTTAGTAGACCTTAGAACAATTTTTAATTGAAACTGTGTAAATTCATCACTTGTTCCATCAACAGCACCAACTAAATAACGATATTCTCTAAAGATACTTGTATCGTCATCGGTTTGAATTGGTTTTTCTGAATCAATTCTTGTCCAAGTTGTTCCAACAAGTGTATCAGCTTTTGATGCTCTATAATACATATCAATAAATGTATCAGATGGTCTATTAGCACCCATAATAATTTTTAGTCCTACAGCAGAAGCTGCTAGACGCACAGGCTTAGTAATATGTTTTGCAGAAGCAGGACCATTCTCTCTTGTTTCACCAAATAGAGGATCGTAGTAAGCTGTATAATTAGTCGTGCCCATAATATCATTTACGGTATCACTATCTAAAGCGTGAGACCACTCAATGGGTCTATTCTGTGTTGTACTCTGAACATTACTTGGATTATCAATAAGATTTGTAATAAGAGTTGCTGATGTTCTTTGAAGATCAATAACTGGTGTTACATAAACATTACTTGATTTCATTTCCGCTTCTAGTACCATAGATGTTGCAAGCTTGGATGGCGGTGATACTCTTTTCATAATACCAAGCTCATTATCTTGATTAGGTGCAACTACTGTAGCTACGGTATCTAAAATATCTGCATTATTAATAGCATTAGAACTATTATCGGCATATGATTTACCTGCTGCCATTTTAATATTATAATCTAATCTAGTTGATGGCGGCTCGATTGATTGCACAGATGGCCAAATTGTACTATAATTATAAGCTTGTTCGACAGTTACGGCATTACCACCAGCTACAGAATTATAATATGGAGCTGGCGAAGTAAGAGTTGGAACTGTAATTACAAATCCTGTAGGATCAACTTCAGTAACAGTATATGGATTATTATTTAAATCACTATCTACTGGTGTTCCAATAATACCATTTAAATTAACAGTGTCTCCAGCATATAAACCATGAAGAGGGCTTCTAATATATACATCAGAGAAATCTGAACTATCTTTAAAGAATAATTCTACTGGATCACTCTGAAGAATCTTTCTTGGAACTGCAACATTTTTAAATATTGCCTTAGTTGTAAGATTTGCATTAAACTCAGCTTTATATAATGTGAACTTAAGATCAGACATTTGATCTGGTTCCCATGTTCTATTGTTTTGAGATTTAAAGAACGAACCAAGATATGGCTGAGTATTAATTTTTTCGGTTGTGGAACCTAATTTAAACTCACCCATTTTTGAAATATATGCTTCATATGCATCACTATTAGAAATCACTACAATTGCATATTCGGTAAATGGTTTTAAATATACTGGCTCTTTAAATACTGCTTTTGTTTCTGCCGAAGCATCTGTTGAAACTACAACATCACTTGCTGGAATAGTAACAATAGATCCGGGAAGCGAAAGATCAGAAGATGGATGTCCGTTTACGGTAGGTCTGATTTGTATAGTTACTGGAAACGGTTGTTCGCTTGTGTCTTTCTTAGCAAAGAATAAACCGACTTCTGTTAAGAATACTCCATTTGCTTCTGTGACTAGGAAAGACTGTGCAATAGGATCAAAGAAACAAATATCTTTTACAAAGCTAAATACATCTTCAACAACACCTACTGTATCACTAATTAAATCTCCAGCAGCAGTTGCTACTCCACCTACAGCTGATGAAACTCCGCCAATTAAATCTCCTTGAAAAACCTCTCCGATTCCTGTTGCAATACCTCCAGCCACAGTATTAACTGCACCAAGAATATCTATTCCGCCACCACCAGATGATGATACATTAATTGTTTCTGTTGCTGTTGTACTTGTTCCAACAATGTGAAGAAGACGTGTAGATAAAACATCTTCTTGTCTTGTAGTAAGAGTACCAGTAGAACTAAAGATTGCTGAAGCGGCACAGCTTGCATTCTTTTTATTAAACTCAGTAATATCTAATAAAGTAAATTCAATATCACCTGTTCTAAAGTTTATTGTTCCTGCTGTTCTTGTATTAGAAGATGGTATAAAGAATGCACCTTGAATCTTACCTTGGCCATCAGTATATAATTTTGTCTTACCGCCAGTTAAAGGATATTCGGTTGCAGCTTTATAAAGATTACTTACATCAGTTTGCTTTGTTACATTAACTCCACTAAATACTTCTTGTCTGACCCATTTAGCAACTGACCTACCATCAAAATAAGCAAATACTTGAGTATTAGGAGCAAGACCTTCAGCTTGGAAAGTCACTAACTTTGACCTCATAAACGGAATAAATGCAACATCTACAACTCTATCATCAATAACTTCTCTGACTGTTTCTGAAGCAACAACTCTATTAACAACGGTTTCACTTGTAACATCTGTTCCGGTTGTAGTTTTTCTGTTCCAAAGATATCCGACTCTTTCTTTCCAATTATTTCTAGCAATCTCTGAAGTAATAGATTGTTCATCACCAACATTAAGATTATTAATATCAGTGCCACCCCAATTCCATTCATGATCACCCCATTGAAGAGCCAAGTCTGTATTAAGTAATGATCCACCTGGAATAATTTTATCTGGGATATAATCAGTTTCATACCAGTCATCAGATGCTGGGGAAAGTGACATAGCACCATTGTAAAATAAATTCAAATATGGATTGACATTTATGGACGATGATGCAATATCTTGAACAATGTAAGGTGTTGTATTATAAGTTGTATATACATTATCACCTTTCATAATAGTATTTGTGGATGCATTTGAGTCATAATAAAGACCAATGTTATTTGTAATTGCTCTTGGTCTTATAAGTTTATTTCTTGGATCAATAGCTGCTGAATACCCTGGATGTGTAATATCTGAGAAATATTGATTCTCAAAATTGTCCGCCATAAATCCTGATTTTGTTCTATTCCTATTATCTTCGTCTAATACATCAATATTTGCAGTATCCATTTCTAATAGTGTAAGAGATGTTACTTCTGCAAGATCATCAATCTTTTTCTCTAGCTTTCCAATATCTCTCATTGTATAGCGTTTGTTATCAAGCATTGAGAATGTTAAATCATCAGGACCAAATGTTCCAGCATTTAATCTAATTCTATGAAGTTCCATAGCACCATCAGGAATTGAAGGAAACTTAGGATTTAAAGATGGTGTTCCTTTAATATATTTAAATTCGCCCTGTTGTGTTAAAACTAACTTATCATATCTTGGTTGATAATATGAAACGTCAGCTACAATAGTTGAGCCTTGTCTCGGTAAAATAAATATTTCGGCATCAGTGGTTGAATATGTACCACTACTTCCTTTTGATGATCTAAAATCAAGATAATTTTTTAAATCCACATAGCGGCCGTTTGCTAATTGATAATTAGGAATATCTTGATAATCAATTGTTGAGTAAGAACTAGGTCCAAAAAAGTCACCAGAACCATGAGCAAAATAAGAGAATTTAACAAATAGCTGAAGAGTTGTATTCTGGAAATTACCAGTAACTGTTCTACCAGGTTTAATGGTAATAGAACCTTTCTGGTATGAATTATCTCTTTGACCACCATCTACTTCAAACTTATCTGTAACAAGATTTCCGTTAGAAGCCAATATTCTAATTTCTTCTACGCCTATTACATCAGTGTAGGGTAGCTGTGCGACACCTGTACTTGGATTAAAAGTAACAAGTGCTGTAGTCGTGACTTTTGTTTTAGAAGCTACATTACATGCACCCTTAAATGTATAAGCATATACTTCAAATTGATCAAAACCTGTAGCAATAACTCCACTATTTTTAGAACTAACTAAACCCGTAATAGTAACACTTGATGTACCAACTCCAGCATATGTAGGAGATTGTCCTGCTGTTGCTCCGCCTGGGTCTGAAATAATCCAATTAGCAGTATCTGTAAATACTTCTCCCGCTGAAGCAGTTATTGTCATCGAACCATTTGATGCAGCAGTACCTCTATATCTTTTTGCAAGAGTCATAGAAACATCTGAAACTGCGCTTGGTCTATTGCCTGGTATTTTAAAGAACAGCTCATTTGCTTGAGTTTCATATATTATAACTTTATTATTTGATCTGACAAGTCTCATTTCTTGTCTTTCACAACTACAAGCTCCACTATCTAAACCGATTGCCCTAGCATCTCTATTAAATATTTTACCGGCGTTCATTTCAATATCAAACACATATACCTTAAATGTATTTGATCCTGGCTCTCCAGGATCTACACCTCTAATTCTTAAAGAACCAATTTTATCGTTAACATCAAAAGGGGCAGTTCCTGTAGTATCGTCACTGATATCTACTCGTTCAAAAATATTTACATCAGGAACGCCGAAGAAACCAGCTTCAACTAGTATATAATTACCATATGTTCCAGAGATGCCTTTATTTTCTTGTGTTATAGTAGTAGTTGATCTTGGTATATCTAAAGTACTAGCAGATGCTTTACTTACTCTATAACCATTTACATACGCTGTACCGCTACTTACGCCTAAAGATAGTTTTGTGTTATCTGATGAATGTTCATCCCAAGAAAGTCTAAATGGTTTTACAGTATAATTACCAGACTCTTCTTTCGTTCGTACGGCCATAATATCATTAATTTTATTATATTGCTCGTATCCAGTAACTGCTTCAACAAGGAACCCGTGTTCAATTTTAGCGTAATAGATAAATGTCTCATCAGCTTGAATAGTATTCTTATTTACAAGTTCTAAATTAATTGTATATCTATCTGCACCAGGAGCCGTATAATTTGGTAAATCTCCTTGATTGTCATATAGAGAATCATCATCATCTGCTGTAGTAACTACCTGTGTAAGTTTAAACCCGATAGTAGCAGTTGGATTTGAAAAATACTTTGCAACAATAAGACTTTGTTTTGGCGCATGAACAAAGTGTCCTTCAGCAAAGAATGATGCTGGTCCAGCAGAAATTCTAAAACCATAACCAGTTGCTGGATCTGCAGTAGTGTTAGTTGTTTGAACAACCAATACCACAGAACCGTCTTTTTCTAGTAATTCTTCGCCTGGAGTTACAGAAGCAGGTTCTGTTCCAGATGTTCCATTTAAAGTATCAATGTACTGAACATAAATTGTTGCCGGATCAGATCCCTCAGCTTCTACTATTTCAATAACTTTTACAGAAATTCCAGAAAGTTGTCCAATAAAAACTTTATCTTTAAAATTAGAAACATTTGTAGGTAAAGAAACACCAGGAGTTGTAGCATCAGTTGGGTCAGTATTAAGTTTAATATATCTGTAACGATTATTAAAAGTAAGAGCAGCAGACTCGAGTGAAGCACCCTCTTTAAAAAGATTAGTGCCAAGTCTTTTAATTTCTTCTTGTATAATAGATTGAAGCTGATTCAATTCTCTACTTTGAAGTGCTTTACCGCTTTTAAATAATACTTTATGGAACCCTTTATCGGGATCAAAGTCGTCTTTATAAACTTGGGTTTCTAAATTTTTAGTATAGTTTACGGTCATGAACACTCATCCAATTGAATAACTATTTTAATATCTTCTGTCTGATTAGCAACTCTAGTTACTGCAGACCTATTATCTATATACAGTATTTCGCCTGTAAATGGATCAACTTCTGATGCTATAAGTGGATTGCCTACAGTACCCTGTCCTGGTCCACTCATTTCTGTTAAAGTTTCGCTTGCTACAAATCCAACATAACCAGTTGAATCATTTTGATGGAATAGAATTGTATTACCATTAGTTTGATCAACGTATGCTTTTGCACCACTTGTAGCACCAACAATAACTTCATCTGTTGTAAATGCAACTGTTTGTGTCGCAAGAGTCATAGATTGTAAAGCACCCCCAGTAAGATTAGTCCACTGAGTACCTTGAGCAGAATCTTTAATTCCTCTAATAATACCAATTTGTCTATAATCTTGATTAAGTAACCAGTCAGATGTATTTCCATCAACTCTTACACCAATCATCATAGAACCACACTTAAGATCAGAAGATGCATCTCCACCAATACCTAATCCACTGGACATAACAGCTCTCACTTCACCATTTGTTCCATTAGAATCAGTAAGAGTTATTTGTGCTCCTCTTAATCCGTGAACATAGTTTAAAGTGGTACCTGAGGAATCAGGATTATATTCCGCTTTTACAATAGCGCCAGAATTTAACGTAAAATCTACAAGATCAGGATAATTGACACCATTGATATTAATTGATGGGTTACTATAATTAGTTCCAGCCGCAGTTACTTCAAATGCTGTGATCATCCCGGGCTTTGCAGCACTCTGAACTTCATACTGTTTTATTTCATTACCAGTAGAATTTGAATCTGTGGCTAAAATACGATCAATAGGCATATGATCGTTAGTCATGAATAAAGTAGCATCTAATGCACTAATAGTATAAAGAAATTTCCAAACATATCCATCAGATGTTTCAAATGGATCATTATTAGAACCTGTAGGTTGAACCGTCGAAGCTACCGCTGAGCCAGTTGCATCTGTTCCCTGTCTTAAACAAATATAAACATCATGATTATTATTTGCAACATAGAAAAAGTCTGAACCGTAGTCAGATAAATCTTTTTTGTCGTCATATGCAACATATGTGGATCCAGTAGTCCAAGATTTACGAGGAACAACTAATGCAGCAGCTGCAACTCTATGAATAGATTGAAGACCGTTTCGGAATTCGTTTTGAATCCTAATATTATCTTTAGCTGTTGGTGCTGAATCTACAGCATTCCATGGATTAGATCGAGACACGCCAATATAATAGTTCTCTGTAGTATTATTAATACTACGAATGGTCCCAATCATGAGTTCCTTCTTAAAGTTTTGTGTTACAATTGTCGACATGCTCTACCTATTAAATTATTGCGTCTTTTAAATATAACATATTCTTGTTTCTTAATTCTTGAATAGTCACATTTCTCATACTTTGGTTGTCACCATAATTAAAACTATTTATATCAAAAACTGCATTAGAATCATACTTAATCCACTCATATATACTGTTAAATTTATGTGAAAGATTAAATTTTACACTAATAGAACCGGATCCAGTCTTTTTAATGTTTATATCTAACATACCATATGAATCAAGAATATCATCAACTCTTAATACTGGAGCTGAAGCTGATACAACGGCAGTAGAATGATTAGCAGCATCCGAATCGCCACCGATGCAGAAATAATCCCCACCAAAAGAATCTCCTAAACCAGGCAAAGCTATATCAAGCTTTGTGGAAGAATAATTGCCTGTTAAATACATTCTTGAAATATATGTTTTACTATCGCCTCTTGTAATTTGTTCAAGAGTTTTATTTAATTCTGAAGGAACATTTATTTGAATTAAAGTTGATGATGTAGTTGGTGTTTGTGTATTTAATGTTTTAATTGTTGCCGGAGAAGCTTCAAATATAGTATATGGCTCCCCTGGTACTTCCGTAAGGCTTGGCTGATATTTAATATCTTCACTTTTTAATGTTGGTGATAAATCAATAGCAGCAACATGTATTTCTTTATTACTATACAATCCAGCATCTACAGAATTTTTAACAGAAAGACCCGGACCTTCTAATGCTCTACCATAACTATCTTCAATAAACCACCCTTCACTATCAGCATAGTCTAGTATATTTGCATATTGAAATCTTCTAGTATTTGATCCACAAACATATTCTTTATGGCCATCCATAATAAGGATGTCACTATTTCCCATATCAGTTTTACTAATAATACGAGTATCTATAGCCAACTTCGGTAAAGCACTATCAGTTTCAACTCTTAAATTTAAAGGAGTTGCATCTGAAAGAACACCAACAGGCTTATATGTTGGATTAGTATAAAGCTGTGCTTCAGCATGTAAATAAAATCCTGCTGGATGTACAAACTTTTTATATAATTGTTCCCAGTCTTTTAATGGTACTGTGGTCTTTATAAGATGAGATAATACCTGATGTAATCTACCATCTTGCATTTTCTTAGATGATTTAGATCCGAGTATTGATAATGGATCATCTAATGTAAAAATTTTATCTTTTGGATATTCAACTTCTGCTGATGCATCAAAAAATCCTCTAAAGAAACCTTCGGCAGAATAAAGAGAACCTTTTACTCTAAAAAACTTGGCTAAATTTTTTAATATTTCTCTTGGGTTAGAAACAAACTCCGAAGATAAACTGAGACCTATTTCGCCAAATAAATTATCAAGATATTTTAAATCTGTTTTTCCTATATCTCTTATTTCATATAAGTCTTTTATAGTATTACCGAAATTTCCATCACTATCTAAAGCATCATAGTAAGTTTCTAAAAACTGAATAAGATTAGGATAATCTGCAGTAAAATACTCCGGGAGAATATCCCTTACATAGTCTGCTCTAAGTGATAAATTATTTCTATCTTCAGACATTGTATTACAACGCTACCTTTGTATCTTGTTCATTCTTTAGTGGCTGCATTCTTAATTTTGCAGTATCCAATCTTAGTACATAATTTCTAAGAGGAGAAATCATACTCTGATCAAGAGGAGTTGAACTAAATGTAATATATGTAGTTCCAGTCGATATTGAGACTGGAGTAAAACCGTTAAGATTTACACTACCTTTTTGATAATTATAACTTCCAATATCTTCTACAATTATAGATCCCGTAGTTGATACAACCTGTAATATATTTGAGTTTAATTTATTTTTAACCGTACAACGAACTGCATCATCACCATAAGTAAACATTGAAGATTCAATACTATAGTCTTGCGCTTCAGCAGGAATTAACATTACTGGAAAATATATATTATAATTTTTAGGAGAACCAACAGTTATATCTACTCTTTGCTGAACCTTAAGATCCATCTTTGCCGAAAGTATGGCTCTATTTAAATCACTTACTTCGGTTAATACTTCTGATCTACTAAAAGATGAATTAAAACTATTTAAAGTATTTGTAAAATATTCTTGTAGAAAATTTGTAATAGTTGTTTGGATAGCAGAACCTGTATCATTAGTTAAACTAGGATCATAATTAAAATTACCCGTTATTTCTAAATATGTTTCTTCAGGAGTTACATATTTATTTGAAATTGACATAACAGAAAGTTGATTAGTAAAGTTAGTTTCAATGCTATTTTGTGTTGCAGTTTTTACTGCATCTGATGTTCCATCTTGATATTGAAGACTAATATACACCTTACCATAATCAATAGGGACATTATCTTCTCCGCCCCATACTGCAACATCTTTTATAACAGGGAAGTTAGATAAAATCATTGCTCTGTAATCTGCAGATGTTACTAATCTTTTCTGAGCTGCAAATTGAAGTGGTGCTAATTTACGAATTGATTCTATTGTTTCTTTTTCATAACCTTCTGTAGAAGATTTTTGTATTTGAATATTAACAGGATAGTTTACATCATTTAAAACAAAACTATTTGCGCTTTTAAAACCAGTACATCCATTTGCATCAGTTCCTCTTGAAGAAAAATATCTGACTACAACTTTACTGCCAACTGCAGGAGATTTACCGAAACTCTTACCATCACCAAAATTAATCTCATAGTATCCGTTTGGCGATTCTTTTATATCAAAGAATGCAGTAGTTGAGTCCACAGTAAGTGCAGTATCTAAGAAATAATATGAAGTAAATTTTGTAGATGTTGGTGTATCATAAACATTTACTGTTATTTTTCCGGTATCAAGAGATTCATCTGGTATAACGTATATTTGATTTTCTGCTGTATCATCAACAATAAAAGTTTTTGTTTTAAACTCGCCTTGAAAAACTTTAATATCCGAATTCCCATTTGCATCATAAAATCTATATAATCCATTTCCATCATCTTGTGCGCTATAATTTTTATCTGTTATAAATTGAAAAGTTTCAGACTCATTAGATGCATTAAATACCCACTCAGAAGTTAGAGTTATTGAAGATGGCCGATTTGCAACGCCGGAAAGATTAACATATAGCGTGAGTGAAGAAGATGATGGGGTTCTTGATCTTGGTCTATAACCAAGAGCCTCGGCATGTGATACAACTGATGATCTTAATTGCGCAGTATTTAAAAATGCTTCATTAGTTGCAAAGTTTGCGGTAAGCCCATTAAAGTGTGTATTGTAAGCTAAAACATCTAATACATTAGATAAGCCAGATGCTTCAAAGTTATAGTCAGAAAATTCTGGTTGCTGTGCAAAATAAGTTTTTAAACTATTTCTTATAGCATCAAAATCTAAAGCTGTTGATGTAATATTTGTGGCCATTATCTCAACCTCGAAATTTCTGTTTCTAGTGTAATTGTTTCATTTGTACTTAATATAACAAAAGTTATTGATACGTCAAGAGAATTTGCATAGTCTCTATATGAAGTGGATACGTCTATTACTTCAGCTCTTGGTTCATAATTTTCTATTGCTAATTTTATTCTTTGTTCTACTTCAAAATCTAAAAACTGATCACCAAGTTCAAACAGCATATCTCTAATACTTCCACCAAAGAAAGGTACAAAAGGTTTTTCATAGTGATTTGTAAGAATTAAATTCTTAACAGCTTGTTTTACCGCATTAGCGTCAGTCTTTTTAAATATATCACCATTCTTTTTCTTTTTAAATGCTAAATCAATATCCGAATATATCCTACTGCTTGAAGCAACTATTTTTACTCCAGCATCTAATTTTCTATCTTCAATTGATAATGATCTTGATGGCATATTTTTCTCTTATTTTATTGTATTATTTATAATGTTTTTAAGGTAATACTTCGATTAAGTCTGTTGTTGTCTGTAATGTGCCGTTATAAACTGTTTTAATATTTTTATTAAAAAATGCAGTATAATTTTCTGGTATGGTCGGCATACCAACACCTACCTGAGAGTGTAAAGATCCATCAGTGTTATAATTATCGTAGTACATAATTAAATTTTCATAATTAGTATTATCTTTTAAATATACAGCAAAATCAAAAGATTTACTATTAGAAATTTGACCAGTAAATGAGTCATAGACTTCATATACAACAAACTTGCCATCTTTAGCGGATTCTTTAATACCTCCGGGAGTCAAAGTTTCTTCAGGTCCGGGTTTATATAAGCCTTCAACAACTACTAAGTTATATCCTTGAAATTGATCAAGCTGATAAAATAAATTAATTATTTCAGACTGAGGATATAAATTCCTTGCTATATTTTTTCTTTGTTCTGCGCTAGTTGTATGATTTAAATTTATGGGGTCTTTAGCTCCAGCTATAAACTTAGAAATAGGAATACCACTTCCAAGATTAGTTCCCATAGTAATATCACTTTGTTTATTAGGATCATACTTAGAATCAACGGGTATAGTTCTTTCTACTCCACGAGATGAAGACTCTCTAAGTGTATATTTTTTACTTAGGGCTTCTTCCCTTCTTGAACCTATTGGTGTATAGCCAGTTCTTGCTGTTTGATTTATACCTTTTATTCTGCCAATTTTTTCTGGTGCCACAGAAGCAAATTCAGAATTAAGTGATTCATTTGCAACCTGGCTTTCCAAAAATTTATTATTTTTTAGATTAGAAGTTTCTTTCAACTTTGATCTTACTTCTCCAGTATCTAATTTTTTATCTGTTATACCACCAGAATTTTTAGTTTGATTAATGCCATCTAATATTCCACCATCTCTGTCAATTCTAATTTCTCTTACACCTCTATCTTCATTGAATAGAAATGCATTGACAATGGTTGAAGTTGGTTTAAATTTTTTACCTTGTGCTACAGGATCTTCTTTACTATGTGCAGTAGTATCTACAGATCCACTGTGTGACGCTCCTAGGGCAGCAGTACCAGCTTTCAGTGCACCTTTTGCTGTACCATTTAAACTGCCGTGAAATACTTTTGCTTTCATAGTTTTCTTTGCTTCGACTTCACTTGCATGCAAAGTTCTACCTACATAACTATTTTGTGAAAACATTGTTACATTGTCGCCACCAATAGTTCCATCATCTCCGAATACTGAAATATCTGAAGCGGCAATATTTACATTTGGTGAAGACATACTGATTTCAGATTCAGAAGTTATATATGTATTACCACTATGTGAATATTCTGCAGTACCATCTACTTCATTATTAAATGTGCCTTTTGTGTAAGTACCAAATCCACTTAAATATGTATTAGCAACTTTTTGTAGTACAGTAGATGTTTTTGTTTTCTGTATTACTTCATTAAACAGTCCGACAATATTTTTACGATAATTGCCTATAACATTTAATATATTATTCCCGCCAACTTTTACATTATAATCACCCTTCACATCTAAATTATAATCACCCTGAACAGTAAGATTTAAATTGCCGTAATATGTAATACAACCATTACCTTCTACAGCCATAGTATGATTTTCAGATACTAAATCAACTCTATTACCTAAACTATTGACAATAATAGTACCATCGGGTTTTATTTCAACACCTGCACCATCTTTATGTTTAATAAGTATTCTTTCTCCGCCAGGAGTATCATTAATTTCAATTATATGACCAGATGTTGACTCGTTCACTTGATTTAAGGGATATATCGCTTTTGGTTGTTTTACTAAAGTTGTCTCACAGCCTATGGAACCATTTTTAATTTTTAAATTATGAACTTTTGTTCCACGTGATCCCTTATTAACTGATGGTTCGCCAACATATTCATCTTTAGGATATTTTCCGTCTGGGTCAACAAATCCGTCTGTAGGCACACCTTCATTATTAACCTGAGCTTTCCCGTCGGTTGCAATTCTTTCTTCTATATTATCATTTTCGGTAACCATGATTTATCCTGTTATCCATGTGTATCTGCCATTTGTTGCCATTCTGTTTAATCTAGCAACAGCATCTTGATCGGTAATTTCTACTAAAGTTTTAGTTCCATAAGAACTTTCCCATACTTGCCACTTATCTACATGAAATGAGTTTATCCCATCTGCATCAAAAATATTAAATGTTGTACCTACTGGATACTTTCCGCTTTTTGCTGCATTTAAAATTTCTGATAATGGCCATTCTGGAAGTTTTACTAATTCGGAAAGACCATTTCTTTCAGCTGCCGATTTTATAGAAACAAAATCTCTAGTATTAATATTATAAGATGTGCTATTATTTATTTCCGAATTTTGTGTAGGTTCAGAAGTTACAGTATTCACAGCGGATTGTTCGGGAACAGCTTTAGTATTACTTGCTCCCACAAGTTCGGAAGGAGACAAGGGCGGAAGAGTTCCTGATGCGGATTTATTTTTCTTCTTAAATTTATTTTGCACATATTCTTGCATATCAATTCCAGGATCAACCTTTGACTCTGGATCAGTATCGTTATGACCCCAAACTTGACCACCAGGCCATACAACATAAAAAGCTTTAAGAAACTGATCTAAAGTATTCCATTGTTCTGATGTGATAGACTCGGCACTAATAAATTTATTATAGCGTGGATTACCACTATTACAATTATATCCACCTACCATTGAAACACCTATACTATACTTATTATGACCATTAGCTTTTGCGTGTGCCCCGATCCGGTTCAACGGTCTTCCTCTTTGAAGTGACCCATCTCTTTTAATAATATAATGGTATGAGCATCCTGAAAATCCTCTATTTATTGCTATGTTATGCAATTCTTCCGAACCAACATGACCTTGGTCCATATAATGTGCGGTCCAGTGTACAACAGTTTCGGTAATTTCTCTATTGGTTCCTCTAAAATCAGCAATAAGTTCCTCTAAGCTATCAACAAACTTAAAATCATAAGAACTTGGAACACCTTTATCTACTGTAGAAGAAATTGGAAAATTCTGTTCGTTTGAATTTAATCTTTCTACTTTAGTAGTTGCTGGTTTTAATTGAGTAAATTCAGAACCTCTACTAGCTACAACATTAGATATTGAAGGATTTATGCTATAAACACTCTTAAGAATATTATCTATATTAGAAGGCTGATTAGGTAAACTTTCTAATCCTCTTTGTATAATATTAACAGCATTTTCTTTTCTACCTAAAACTATTTCTTGCATAGCTTGATTTAAAACGGAGTCTTTTAATAAACCATCAGTACTCGACACAAGCTCATTTCTTAAAACATCGGTTCCCAATAAGAGTAAATTGGTTAATATACCGCCTTCGAAATTATTAGTAGAGCTAAGTCTGGATATAGTTGCGGAAGCAAGAGAATTTGCAAATGAACTTTCTTTTGTTGTATCTTTAATATTTGAAATAACCGTATCTGCAGCTGCGGTTGTAAGTTGACCTATTAATGAATCATTTGGATCAATACCACTAATATTACCTATTGTACTAAAAATAGAAAATGGCGATGATGCAATTACGTGAGATTTTAAATTTCCTAATACTGGAGCTTTACCAGTTATAGCTTGCAGGGCTCTACTATTTGTTGGTGTGCTGGTAAATGCCGAGAAAAATCCCTCAATAGGATTTTTTAATCTCACTGGACCAATATCTGGTATTGAATTAAGGTCAGATGTATCACTTAAAGAAGTTAAGGATTCAATATTAGCAACTGTAGTATTTGCATTTTTGGCTACTACACTACTTAATGTAGATTGATTAGAAACACCTAAGTTGGAAATAGTTTCAGAAACTTCAGAAATGTTTGTCTGTTCTTTTACTCCACCTAAAATGGAACTAAAACCGTCTGGGCTAATTGAATTTTTTAATAAAGACATAAAATAAACTCCATCAAGAACTACTGTATAAATCGTATGCTATTTGAGCAAAGTTATATCTTTTGCCAAATGTTCCAGGTCTAGGTCTTTCAAACTTTGTTTCAAATACTCTTGTTGCATCAGAAACTGTTGTTGCATTTTGTAATGCACCGTAACCTAACCAAGACTGTGATTCTAATTCGTGCATCATGAAAGGTAGCTGTGCTTCAAGAGTTGTATGATCTAAACCATTACTATTAGAAAATTCTATAAGATCCTCATATCTCGAACCTCTCCATTGTGCAAGCCCGAAAGCTGGTTTACCAACATCGTTCGGATTAAGTGCATTAGGATCTAAATTTGATTCCGCTGTTAAATTGCCTATAACACCAGCAGCTTGTTCGTCAGTCAATCCTTGTTTCTTTAAATAGTTAAATATTTTCTCACCATTTGAGCCACCTGGTAAATCTTGAGAATCAATCTTACGGCCATCGTTGCCCTCACCATCTTGAACATCACTAGGTTCTTCTCCGTCTAAAGGAGTTTCTTCTTTATTATTACCCGTGGCATTTTTCTTTCTTTCAAAGTGGTGTACAGATCCCATAACCATTGGTAGCTGAGAACTAGAACCATCTATAAAAAAACCAATTACTTGAGAACCCTGTTGAAGCTGAGGCATTTTCCCTATTCCTGATATACCTCCTTCAGTTGATGGAACTATAACTTGAGCCCAAGGTAAATCATTTGTCGAAGTTTGTGCAACACTAGGAGAATGAATACCTCTTATTCGTACTTTTACTCTACCAAGTTTAAGGGGATCTTTATTATTGACAACTATACCTATAAACCATCTAAAATAGTCACCATAATAATCACCCTGTAAAGTTTTTAAATTATTATTTCTCACGTAAACCCTCCAGCTGATCTAGGTTTATATCCTAATTTAGCACAAGAGATTACAGCATTATAAATGTTTTCTTGAAATACATGTCTTGTAGCATATATCATATATGCTCCACTTTTTTTCTTATCCAAATTATTATCTGGGCTAGAATTTGAAGTATCTGCCATATTAGAATTAAATGATATATTAATTAAATTGCCTACAGATTTATTTATGCCTCTATGTAAGAAGTTTTTACCTGGTACTGATATATCTATTGAAGATTTATGTAAGAAATGTCTAAGAGATTTTGACTTTGCTTTAAACATGTGTGATGACGTTCCAGAGGCTTCATAATAATTAAAAGAACCGTCCTCAAAAGTTTTTGATGGAGCCATCTGACTAATTTCACTTGTATCATAATTATGCATAGCACCTCCAGGAAATGCTGTTATTCCATCATAAATTGGAAGATTTTGTCTAGGTGGATATGGAATACCACCAAATACTTCTTGAGCATTAATTCTTGAAGTATAAGATTTATTTTTTATTGTGTCAATAAAATTATAAGTTGATCCAGTAAAACCTTTTCTTGCCATCATTAATTGATCTTCAATATTTGTATATTTAAAATTTCTTATTGCATAGAACTGTCTAGGATCTCGAGTCTTAAATCCAGAACCAATTGATTGTGAAAAAGTATAGTCGTATGTGCTTTGATTAAGTGGTGTTAAATTTAATATTTTTTCTAAATCTAAAAATCTTAATTGATCATCACATATTGTAGAGAATAAAAAATATGGGAGACCAGTTGCCGAAGATGCTCGGTCTTTTATCCAATTAGCTGCTTGAATTGGTTCCATATTTGGAATTAATACTTTCATATTACCATCAATGTGTTCACTTCCACCAATCTGCGCAACTGATCTTCCTAAGTATTCGCTTAATATATTATTAATAATAGAGCTTGGTACACCACTATAGGGTTTTTGAACACGCATCAACCTTGAGTAATATCCTATATCCTCTATTAAACTAATACCAACTAATTCAGTATTATCATTTGATTTTACGCTTTGTACTATTTCACTTATAATAAATTTTTTCATGATAGTAAATTCAGAATCATCTAGCGTACTTGATATTTCTATAGTAACTAATTCGGTTCCACTGATTTCTGCTGTTTCTAAAATTCTATTTGTATCAGCAAATACAACTTGTCCAGTTAAATATGGCTTATCAACATGCTCATATATGTTAACTTCATTAATAACAGAAGTTATATTAAATTCTGTATTTAAAGACTGTTTTTCAATTATAATTTTTCTAATAAGAAATTCAGCATTAATCTCGTGATTTGATTGTTCGACCATCAGATATTCTCTCGGAGAGCACTCTTATATGCAGCAAAGACACTAGAAACTGTTTCTGGTTTAAATACTTTTATAGTAAAATTTTCACTATTTTGTTCTTGATAATATTCAAGATTTGTCACTTCAACTAAAGACGCACCAGGGCCTACTGTAGGATCTATATCAACGATATCATTACCAGATTTATAATATCTTACTGCATTATATTCTGCACTAGTTGAGTGTAGTGTAACAGTTTTATTAGGATCTCCAACTAATTGTATAGTTTCACCTAAAATAAAAGTTGGAGTTGATTGAACTGTAATAGTTCCTAGATTTGAATTAGTTGATATCACCTTACCAACTGCAGTAGATTCTTGCCCAGTAATAGAATCACCTACTTTAAATTTATCATAAAAATAATCACGAGTTGTAAGAGTAGTGTTGTTATATTTATTTTTAACATATTGATCTAAACTTTTACTTGATAGTGGCCAACCTTTTGTCTTTAAATTATCATTAAGTAAAAAGAATGTCCAATAATAATCTGTAGTACCGTATAACATTTGAGAAACTTGATCTGGTCTTTCTCCATCATATAGATTATAAAAAGTGTACATTGATGAGTTATCTTTAAATCTATCAATTATATCAACATATACGGAAAGATTTTGAGCAAGATTAAATTCTTTCTCATTACCATATTTGTATATAACTTCTGGAAATCCTGCAAAAAATGTCATTATTAAAACCCTCTTTCAATTCCGCGGGCTCTATCAGCCAATACCGCTTCTGTTCTAGCTGCTGCTGTTGCTTTCTTAGCCATTCCAAGTTTAGCATCATCTTTATTTAAAGTAAATTCTTCGGCAAATGATACTTGTATTGAAACTTCATTAAATTCTCCATCTTTATAAAAACCACCAGTGGAATTATATGATGCAGTAAATGCTTTAAGGTACATATGCTTAAAACTTAAATTAGGATTATCTTTAGATAAATCTTTTCCCTCATACATTAGTTTAATTTCAAATAAATTGGGAAACTTATAACCAGCATCTATACTATTACCACCAGTGCCCTCTAGTTTAATAACTTCTGGATAAAGATTTATCCTAAAGAATGAAACAATATTTTTAATCTCTTCTTGCTCTCTTTTACTTGTTGGGACCATCTTAAAGTCAAAGGAAAACTCTCGTATATTTACGGATCTAAACATCATTCTAGTGTTCGGATTAGGAGTTACTCTTAACGATCCTCTAACCGCATCGGTACCCGGGCCTGGTAATCCCGCAGCCAATCTACTAGCACCAAGAGATGCAGCATCGCCGGATACATTTCCTTTTAGTGTTTCAATTAAACTTCCCATACCATCTTGAAGGGCTGCACCTACAGCTGCAACAATCCCGCTTCCAGCATCCATTGACCTTGAAGCACCCTCTCCTAAAATGCCAAGACTTGCTGGTTCTATACTAACTCCATCCTGAATAGTAACTGGTGTGGGCATATATAAAGCGACAGACTCATCACCTCTCCTTTCGGTAGAAGCAGAAATTGCCGAGTTTCCGAATTGATTAAATGCATTTTCTAAAAAACTCTTAGCGGTATCGCTAGAAGATTGCGCTTCTGTCTGAGGTATATTTACTCTACTCTGATAAGTAGGTCCGTTTTTAATAATCGGCGTAAATTTAATATATGCCTTATACTTATCTCTATTTTCAATAGGGAACATATGTGTTTTATGTTTATTATTGTCCATCCAAATTATTCCTAATAAATAGAATTATCTTATTCTTATTTATATAATTAAAATGAAAGTATTATGAAAACATACCAAGGAAAATACAAAGTAAAACACCGGTCAAAATATCGTGGTGATCCAGATAATATAATTTATAGATCAATGTGGGAAAGACATTGTTTTAAATGGTGTGATAATAATCCTTCAATAAAAACTTGGGCTTCTGAAGAAGTTGTAGTCCCATACTTCTATGAAGTTGATAAAAAATATCATAGATACTTTGTTGATCTAAAGATAACATTTAAAGATGGTAAGACTATTATTGTGGAAATTAAACCAGATAGTCAAACGGTCCCTCCAAAGTTTCCAGGAAGAAAAACTAAAAGATACATTAATGAAGGTATGACATATGTTAAAAATATGAATAAATGGAAAGCAGCTAAAAACTTTGCAGATGACAGAAACTGGGAGTTCCAAATTTGGACAGAAAAAACATTACAGAGTATGGGAATAATGCCAAAGCAGTCTAAAATGAAGAGTCTTCCGAAGATGAAAAAAATTAAAAAATCATTATAAATACTACAATGGCAAGTATATTTCAGAATCTTGAGATCGAAGCGTTTAGAGCAGGTATTAACCCTCGGACACAAGAATCGAGAGATTGGTTTAGAAAAAGAATCGGTGCTTTACGTGGTGGAGCAATGCGCAGAATCAATAGGAATACTCTATTGAGAGATGAAGAACTGTCTCTTGAAAATAGAGCTGTTATTGGTAATATGTATATGTTTTTCTATGATCCAAAACATAAAGACACGTTACCATATTATGATGGATTTCCTCTAGTAATACCAATCGGTCCTGCAGAAAAAGGTTTTCTAGGTTTAAATTTACATTATTTGCCGCCAGTTTTAAGAGCAAAACTTCTTGACGGTCTTATGGATACAACAAATAATAAAAAATTTGATGAATCTACTAAATTTAATATAAGATATAGACAACTTAAAAGTGCTTCCAATTTAAGATATTTTAAACCATGTGTAAAGCACTATTTAAATTCAAATGTGAGAAGTAGATTTGCAAAAGTGGATTCGCCAGAATGGGAGATTGCAACCTTCCTTCCTACAGCATCTTGGAATAAATCAAGTGGTGCTGCAGTATATAAAGCATCAAGGAATATGATCTAATGAGAGTAGAAGATTTTAGAGCATCTTTAAAAGAAGGTTTAGCAAGAAATAATCTTTTTAAAGTTAGGTTTCCGACTTTTACCGCCTTGCCCGATATTAGTGCTAATCAATTAAATTTTATGTGTAAAAGTGTTACAATGCCAGGACGATCTATAAGCGTAAATGAAAGAGTAATAGGTATACCGAAAGCTGAAAAGGTAGCAAATGGATTTTTAATAGATGATGTAACAATGAACTTCATGCTTACAAATGCTTATGAAGCAAAAAGATATTTTGATTATTGGTCTGGATTGTCTGTAGATTTTGATACATATGAATTAGAATATAAGTATGGATCATCTCCCGGTTCGGGTTACACTCGAGATGTTATGATATCACAGTTCGATCAAAATGGTCATGTTATCTATACTTGTAAACTTATAGATGCATTTCCTACTCTTGTAAATGCAATAGAGTTTACAAACGAACAAGGTGGTTTAACAGAATTAACCATACAACTATCATATAATAATTGGGAAGGGACTGTCCATAATAGACAAGAAGCACCCGTATAATAAAATGAAATGAGGATGAAAATATGGCACTGCCAAAGCTAAATGATAAACCAAAGTATGAATTGACTATACCTTCGGTAGAACAAAAAGTAAGATACAGACCGTATCTTGTAAAAGAAGAAAAAGTGTTGATGATGGCTCTTGAATCTCAAGATAAAACATCGGCATTACATGCAGTAGTTGATACTATTGAATCTTGTATTGATGCGGATATTGATAAAAATAATCTTACATTATTTGATATTGAATATATGTTTATTATGATCAGATCAAAGTCTGTAGGTGAAGTAAGTAAACTAGGAATTAAATGTCAACACTGCGAACAGACTAATGATATTGCAGTAAAATTAGATGAAGTAGAAATTAAACAGGATAAGATAGTAAACAAAGATATAGAACTTGATGAAAATATTTCTTTAACTATGAAATATCCTAACTTTAATGATGTACTAAAACTTGAAGGCGAAGAATTAACTGAAACCGAAAAGACATTTATGCTCATAAGTAAATGTATGGAATCAATTGAAACAGAAGAAGAAAATATTTTATTAAAAGATGTTTCTGATGCAGAAGTAAATGATTTTATTGAATCTTTGAATACACAACAATTCGGTAAAGTAAGAGAATATGTTGAAAATATGCCAAGAGTGGAAAAGCAAATAAAGTTTATTTGTGGTGGATGTGAAAAAGAAAATAATATAACTTTGAGTGGTATAGATGATTTTTTTTAGTGGCTCTTTCTCATGATAACTTAGTAAATTACTATAAAACTAATTTTTTATTAATGCAAGAACATAAATATTCTTTGACTGAAATTGAAAATATGTTACCATGGGAAAGAGAAATTTATATTGCTATGCTTGTTGATTATATTGAAAAAGAAAATGAAAGAATAAAACAACAGAATCAAGGATAAGATCCTATGGCTACATTAACTGAAGTAGTAAGACAATTAGAAGAATCTAATAAGAAGTCTGAAAAAAGACACGACGAAATTAAAGTCGAAATAAAAAAAGGTATTACTGATGTAGCCAAGTCCATAAGTGGAATTAAAAGTGCTGGTCTTAGAGTTCCTGGATTACAGACTCTTACTAAAGCAATTATTGATAACCCTATTACAAGAGCTATTGGTTCTTTTAAAGATGCAGTAATTAATTCAATTTCCGCGCCATTTAGAATGATAGGTAATGCAGTATCAACTATTAAAAATTCAATACTTGGATTAGTCACAGGCGTGAGTAAAGTATTTAAAGATATTATTACTGCGCCGCTATCAGCCGCTTTCGGTTTAATAAAGAGTATATTTTCTACTAACTTTGAAAAAGAAAATAATATACTGCTTGACAAAATTTTAACTCAAATGCTATTCTTAAATAATCAGATGGACTCATATTTTGATTATTTAAAAACTCAGCAGCTTGATAACCTAAAACAAGCATCTGATGATACTTCTATTCCGTCTGGACCAACGGAAACACAATCTCCAGAAGCACCACAGAAAAAACTTAGCATATTTGGTATTGGCGGATTACTTGGCTCCATTCCTAAATTGTTGGGTGGTCTTGCACTAGCAATAACTGCAGAGTTTTTAGGTTTAGATAAATTTATTAAAGCATTATTTGTAGGTGATGGATGGAAATCATTAAAAGCAATACCGACTAGAATAGTTAATACATTTAAAACTGCATTTAAATCAATAGATGCGGCTATAAGTGGAGGATTTACTAAAGCATTTCAAGGTGTACTTAAGACTGTTCGTAATTTAAGTGCCGGATTAATTATGTTTACCAAAACATTAGATTTTACTAGAATTGCTGCTTTCTTTGAACCTGTTACTAATGCAGTAAAAAGAATAGGTAATATGGCATCAAAGCTTCTAACACCTTTTAAATCAATTGGATCTGGAATAGGCAAAGTCGGATCTGTCATAGGCTCTGGTCTATCCGCTATTGGTAAATTTTTTGGTACTATAGGAAAGATACTTGCTCCAATCGGAAATATATTAAAACCAATATTATCTGCTGCCAAATTATTTGCAAGATTTTCTTTTTTACTACCTCTTATAACATTATTTGATTTTGTAAAAGGTGCTTTTAAAGGGTTTAATGAAACATCAGGCGGAATAGTATCAAAGCTACTTGGTGCTTTAGAAGGTGGTATTAAAGGAATTATTACTGGGATATTAGAGGGTGTAGATGTATTAATAGATGCTATTACTTTTTTCCCAAGAAAAATTCTTGAATTATTTGGTGCAGATAAATTAGCACAGCAAATAAAAGATTTCTCTTTAGCTGATATGTTTAATAATTTATATGATGGAGTTAAGAATTTCTTTATGAACTTTAGTTCTAATATAGGAATTTTAGCTAGCAGCATTGGCGGTTTTATAAAATTTGGTATATCATCTATCGGCAATAAAATAGCAAATATGTTTGATACTGTAGCTACAACTTTTATGAATTTAAAAGATAAATTTATTATTGCAATTTCTAAAATTGGATTTAGTCTCCCTACCATTTCTGTCCCATTGCCTAAATTATTAGGTGGCGGAGAGTTTACACTACTTAAAGGAACAAGAGTAGGTTTTGGTAGTGCCAGTTCTGCTGAAGCAGCACGAGGTAGAATAGAACAAAGAAATGCTCAGCTTATCGAAAGAAAAGCAGAAAGATCAGCAGAGACCAATGCCATATTAGAAAATGCTCAAAGACAGTTATCTAATACTGTTGATAATAGAAATAATACTTCAGTTCAACAGAATAATGCAGTAGACGCTCGGTCTACACAGAATAATAATACTACTGTGCTTAACCAAGCGCCTGTACCATCAACATATGACGGCTTCGATAAAATGGCTCCTATCTAGTCTTCATTTACAAGATTTGCAAAGTGAGCCATAATGTCATCATCTTCTTCTGAAGGCGATGCTGAAGCCATCTCTGCAGTCTCCATTTGAACAGGTTCTGCTGCTCTCATTGTTGGTGCTGGTTGTGGTTCTCCTAGAGACTCTTCTTGTCTCATAGTTGGAGCACCAACCGAAGCTTGTTCTCCAAGAACAGCCATAAGTTTAGCTTGTAGTTCATCATATGTTTTATAATTCTTCGGATCAGTGTATTCACGCAGATCATGAAGTTGATTATAAATTTCTTCAAGATAAGTATCGTCTGAAGATAGTTCAGATTGAGAAGCAAACTCTGACTTATCATAATTACGATAGCCTTCTACATCACGAATTTTTAATTTAAAGTTAGCACCACTCCAAAAATCAAATGGATTAATAGGATCTTCATCTTGAAATTCTGGTTGCATAGCATCCATCAATTTATCAAAGATTTTCTTTCCATACTGGAATAAGAATACCTTACCTTCATTAGCTGGATTGCCTGGATCTGAAACAACTAGAACATTTGAAACATGATGTAGGCGCCGCTTTTGTTTACGAGCAACTTCTTTATCTGATTCAATACCAGAGTTCCAGAGTTTACTATTTAATTCGCCTACTGGATCATTTTGTCCAATAGAAGTAAGAGAACGCTCGATATACCAACGCCCTGTTGGGCCTTTAAAACCATGATCCCAATAACGGTTCCATGGGAGTTCTGATCCTTCAGATGCTGGGAGAAAGCGGATAACTGCATAACCATTATTAGATTTATCTACAGTTGGTTTCCAGATTCGATCGTCAGTGTACTTATTACCTGATTGATTTGTATTAGTAGCTTCTGCTGCTTTTACAAGTTGATCGATTGCGTTACGATTACGTTTTAGATTTGCGAATGACATATTTTGTTTTCCTTATACTGAAATATATTTTTGTATGTACTGTAATATTATACAACATTTTGACTTTGTTGTACAGAGTATTTATTCAAAAAGAAGCTCATTTTGCCTTGGTAAAAAATTTAATTTCATTGCTTCAGCTTCAATCTTCTCTTTGATTAGTGGTGATATATACTTTTTAACATCCTCTGGATCTATATTAGTAATATCACATGCTTCAACTACGGCATCAATGTACCCTAGTTTTTTTGATAGAACCTGTTCTTCGATAAGTTTTGTAAACTTAGCACGGTTCATAAAATTTGTTTTTTCTTCGGTCATCTATCGAGTGCCCTTAATATGATAGTGTCTTTGTTAATCCTTCCATTTGGTTTTCCGGACTTAGTAGTAAGTTTGCCCCACTCTTTATTAATTTGATTAGGGGTCTTTTTAAGAGCCAGTGGTAAAAACTCCTCTGGCTTTCTTAATCTGATATTACGTGATACATCTTCATCTATTCCTTTAATAGTAGTACCACTCACTTCAAAGCCTTGTGCTAATCTACAAACTAATTCTGTAATTACCCTTGACTTTACATTAAACAAATATATTCTATTAGCACCAACAACATTAGTAGGATTAATAGAAACCAATTTATGTTCTTTTGACTCCTTAAGATAAGTTAATCTTGCAACTTGTTTATCTGCAGTTTTAACTTTAGG
>VMHT01045993.1_pt1 | contig 34660 bp, 53 predicted proteins | sample 4693611 | NCBI WGS metagenome assembly VMHT01 (sample SAMN12280063, study PRJNA550983) | marine metagenome | isolation source: seawater sampled from same location over 5 years 0.02-0.2 micron viral filtrate | place: USA: collected off the coast of southern California halfway between the port... ...
AAAGAAAAAATGCTGATCAAAAAACAATTGCTGGACTGCAACAAGACTTAAGGGAACGCAAGTTTACATTTGAAAAAACTGCTACTAAAAGAAGGTTAGATCTTAACGAAAAGAAAAATGAACATACACAAAAATTAAATGAAGCCGCTATTAATAAAAATAAAAAGTTACAGGAAAAATACACCAAAGACATAGAAAAAATAAATCGAGATTTAAAGGCACTTCCTGCTTTTGATGCTTTAGATAAAGATGAAATGACAGTTATGTCATCTTTCTTGGATAATCCTGATTTTGCAAAAACACTTCCAGACTCTGTAAAAGGGTTTTTTGGAGGAGTAGACCAAGAAGTAAAAGTTCGTATTGGTCAACAAGCAAAAGACATTTTAAATAAAGCAAGACTGAGTGGTACAAATATAAGTCTCGAAGATGCTTTAAAAGAAGCAATAAGAAACCTTGCCAGTGGTAATACTAATCCTTCAGATACTCAAGGGGGTAGTAGAGCAACACCACCTGCTACAAGAACACAATCAGATGCTGCTAACTATGTAAGTGAGAATTAGTAGTGGCTGACGAAGCATACACAATAACCGCTCAAGACATCCTTAGCAACCCCAATTTACAGAAAGACGGAGCGTTGCCTGGGGATACTTTGTCTGAAAATGGTACTAAACTTAATCGTGTGTTTTCACAAGAAGGAGACCGGCGAGAAAAAGGCTATGTCATAACTCAAGAAGACATTGATACCTATCCTGCACTTAGAAGAGACGGAGCAGAAGTAGGAGACGAGTTAATAAACGATGGTACTAAACTTAAAAAAGTAAAACATGATGAGATTTATCAACAAATAAAGTACGGATGGGATTCTACTTTAACTCCCGAAGCAAGCCTTGGAGATATTATTGAGTCTTATTTTCCACTAGGAAGATTTGATTTTGATTTTTCTAAGTCTTCTATGTTTATTCCTTTTTCAGGATTTTCTTACATATCTCCTGAACAAGCATATGGAGAAGGGTTTAATGAAGCCTCTTCAGAAGAACGCAGAGAAATGATTTTAAGGGCGCGAGAAAGAGAATTGATGCAAGACTACAGCCCAGAAATGATGAAGCAAGATACAGGAGCAATAACAACAGGAAAAGTACTAGGCGCTGTTGCATCTCCTACTATAGCACTTCCAGCGGGTCAGACGTATCGTGCGGCTGCTGGAATAGGAGCAGGTATTGGAGGTTCCTACTCTGCCTCTGAACAATTTAGGACCACTGGAGAAGTAGACCCCGTAGAAACTGCTAAGATGGCAGGGGTAGGTGCGTTAGGTGGAGTTACAGTTAAGTTTGGTGTAGATAAAGTAACACAAAAGTTAGCCAATAGAACAATAAATAAAGTAGATAACGCCATAGCTAAAAAAGTAGATGAAGGAGAAACCGTAACGGAAGCTGATGTTCCTAAGATCATAGAGGACCTGGGGTTAAGTCAAGCTAAAGTAGATAGAGCAGCACAGGTAGCCAAAAGAAATCCATACGTTAAAGTAAAGCCAGACTCAGATGATGCTGTAAACACTGCTTTACGTAACGATGAATCAAAATTACGTCAGGTATCTAAGACAGCCGATAAAATTTTTGGTTCTTTAAAAACAAGAATTTACAACGTACACTCCGGTATTGCAGACAGGCTTGGTAGATTTGAAGCTACTGCTGCCATACGAACAAATGAAACTTTAAAATTAGTAGAGCCCTTTATGGCTGCAATGACTAGGTTACAACCAGCCATTAAGCAGGATATAGATCGTCTGTTGTTTAATGGAGAGTTTGACTTAGCTCGTAACCAGTTGAGTAGGGTTGCTCCAGAAGCTAATGAAGCCTTTGATGCTGTAGTTAAAGTTTTAAAAACAATTCAAGATGACTACGCTAAAATAGGAAGAGAGTTTGATGGTATAGAAAACTATCTGCCTAGGTCAATTAAAGACTACTCTAAAATTAGCAAGGGTCTTTACACTAACGAAGTAAGAAAATACGCTAAAATAAAGGGAGTAAGTCCCAGCGAGTTATCTAATGATACTACGGCTAAGATTGTTGAGAATGTTTTAAGTGGTAGAAAAGTTTTTGAGCATAAAGGTAAACCCGTGTTTGCGGCCAGCAGAAAAGACATAGGTGGTCCATCAGGAGGACGGAGAACTGTGGGTCAAATATCTCCCAATGACATGGATTTGTATAATCCTTCTGAGGTAGCACTTACGCAGTACATTAGAAATGCCATAAACGATATTGAAAAGAATAGGTTTTTCTATGGAGAACTAAAGAACACTGGGCGTGGTGCGGGTCACAATACTGATGAAGATTTAAGGGGCGGCATAGCTGACCTACTTGCACCGGAAATTCGTAACGGAACTTTAAAGGCTGAAAACCAAGATTTAATTCAGGAATTACTAGAGGCTCGTTTTGTTCATGGTGAAAAAACAGTTAGTAGTGCCGTTAAAGTTTTAAGGGACCTAGGATATGGAGGAACTATTGCCAATCCTCTTTCGGCCATAACTCAGATAGGGGACTTGGGAAGTGCCGCTGCAATTAAGGGACCTGTAAATACTGCAATAGGACTTGCCCGATCTATAGTTGGAAAACAACGGATAACTTTAGATGACATTGGATTAGCAGAAGAAATATCCAGAGAGTTTTCTGACCCCAGTAAATTTGCCAGTGCTTTAAATGCAGGTTTAAAATACTCAGGGTTTAAAAGATTAGATCGCCTGGGTAAAGAAACTTTAATTAACGCTTCTCTAAGAAAAAACATGGGTTGGGCTAAGTCCGAAAAAGGAATAGCTAAACTTAGAGAAAAGTACGGACAGTTTTTTGGTGATGAATTTAATGATCTTGTTCTTGACTTAAAAAATAAACAGATAACTGACCATGTTAAAGTTATGGCATTTTCTGACCTTACGGAGTTTCAACCCGTAACTCTTAGCGAACTACCCGAAGCATACCTAAGAGGTCAAAAGACCAGACTGCTCTACATGCTCAAATCTTTTACCTTAAAACAGTACGATATTTTAAGAAGAGAAGTAGGTCAGAAGTTATTGACTAAGGGCAAACGAGTTGAGGGTGTTAAAAACTTAGCTGCTCTTACAACCTACCTTGCGGCTTCTAATGTTACTTCGTCTGTCATAAAGGATATCTTACAAGGCAAAGAGGTAGACGTAGAAAGTATTCCAGACAGGGCAATCTTTGGAGTCCTTGGAGTCTATGGAATAAACAAGTACTCTACTGAAAGATATTTTTCTCAGGGTAAAGTTGTAGAGGGCCTTGCTAACATCGTAGCTCCTCCGTCTAATTTAATTGAGTCTCTCTTTGAGCTTCCACAAGAGATGGCAAAGAAAAACCCTAACTACGAAGAGGCAATAGCACGTATGATTAAACCTCTTCCGATTGTAGGTAAGTTAGCATACCAGTGGATTTTTGGTGGCATGGAAAAAGATGCCGAAAAGAAATTTAAAGAAAACATGAGGGTAGATATAGATTAATGGCTGAAGAACCACTTCCCATATTTAAAAAACAAGCTGAAGAAATGCAAGGTATGTTTAGTAAAGCAGCTAATGTATCTCAGGATGTATGGGACAACATGTCTTTTTTAGATCGTATGGCTCTTCTCTCTGCTCCTCTGCCTGTAGTTGGAGATATAATAGGAGCAGCCGCTGATGCTGTAGCTATTTACAAAGAACCTTCAGTTACAAACATAGCTCTTGGGGCTGTTGGTTTGTTACCTTTTGTACCTGGAGCTAGTGTCACTAGAACTGCACAAAAAGCCTTTACTAATTTAAGAAACGATATTCCTGGTTTTTATGCGCCAGGAGGTGAGTTAGGACGGGTAGGTGCTTTTGGAAAAACTCTTCCAGAAGGACTTAGAAATCTAGCTCAAGCCAGGTATGGTCCTGAAAGCAGAGCTATTCAAAATGAATTTAATATTAGTGCAGCAGATCAAAGGGCAGCTAGAGAAGCCTTAAGAGTATCTGAAAAAGTAACTACTCAGTTAAAACCTTTAGAAAAACAAATAAAAACAATGAAGGAAACAGGCAAAGCGTACACAGGAAAATATAGAAAAGTTAAAAGTGGAAAAGACAAGGGTAAAACAATACCTGTAGAAACAAAAGAGTTTGAAAAGTTAACTAAAAACGCTCAACAATTAAGGTCTACCGCTAACGCTGCCGGTAAAAAAGCAATGGGGCAGCTTAATCAATCACGTTCTATGATTAACCAGTACGGAACTGACAAAGGTTTCTTAAAAAATATAGATGAGGTTGACCATGTTAAAACTTTTAAATCTTTTAATTCTAAAGATTACTTTGATACGGTAGAAGATTTAGTTCCTACTGGTATTGGAAGAGAAGGAGTTGAAGAGATTTTTAACAAGATAAAAACTCATCCAGACATAGGAATGAATCCTAAAAAAAATTATCAAATGAACATAAGAAAAGTTCACACGGGATCAGCAGGAGAGTTAGACCCTGGAATGTCAGCAAAAGTGTATGGTAATCTAAGTTTAAACAACATTAAAGAAAGAGTTTTTTCTGGTGGAAAAGGCTATAACTCCGACAAAACATTTTTAAATAAGTTAGAAAAAGCAGGAGTAAATGTTTTAAATCCAGATGCAGTCCTTAAAGGAAAACCTGCAATTATAACTGGATCGGGCAAATCAGATGCTTGGGAATTAGGCGGTGTAAATTACATGTCTGCTATAAATAAAAGAGGACAAGTAACTACAATTGTTAACGATGAACATGATTTAGGAAGGCTTCCAGAAAGAGTAAGAAAAATAACAGATGAAATAGGTAAGTTACCTGGAGCAGACAGATACATGAATGTTTCAGAACCTATTGTCTATGACTTAGTTAAGGGTAAAAAACTTACGGCTACTCAAGTTAGAGCTAAAAATAAATTTCAAAAGAAAAAACAACAGGCAGAGCAAAAGGCTATAGAAAATTATAAAAAGATTCCCGGTGTAAATCTTTCAGGAAAGATACCCGCTGGTTTTAAAACAAGAGAACAGTGGGGAAGAGCCCAAGCAGTCGCTAACTTACAACCAACCGCTAGAGATTTTGGTGGGTTATTTAAAGAAGCTGTTATTTTTGGACCGTCAAGAGTAGGAAGACCTTTAACAAGAGAAGAAGAGGGGCAGCAGTAATGGCTTCGATACCTAATGATCCCGGCAAGTGGTCCAGAGCTAAGGCCAAAGCCAAGAAGAAATTTAAAGTGTACCCCAGTGCCTATGCTAACGCTTGGGCTGCTAAGGAATACAAAAGAATGGGGGGAACCTGGAGAGGGACGGACAATAGAGTTAAGAAGAAAAAGAAGAGGAAAGCATAATGGCTAAAGGTGTAAAGCATTACTTCAAAGACGGGACTGAACACAAGGGCGGGATGCACAAGATGCCCAACGGTCAGCTACACTCAGGTAAAACTCACGGCAAGACTAGCAAACGTTTGTACCACTTTGGAGACCTATCAAAGACGGCCAAGGTAAAGGCAAAGAAACGTGGCTAAGAAGGGTGGTCTTGGTAAGTGGTTTGACGAAGAGTGGGTTGACGTCAAGACTGGCAAACCTTGTGGACGTAGCGGTAAGAACGACAAGAGAGCGTACCCTGCTTGCCGTCCTAAGGCCGTAGCGTCCCGTGTGTCCAAGTCAGAGGCACGTAAAAAGACTGGTCCATCTAAAGTTAAGTGGTCAGTAACTGCATCAGGAAAGAAAAGAAAGGCATAATGAAACAGAAAATTATCAAACTTATCTGCTTTGTGTTTGGTCATAAGAATCCAGGAAGCAACGAAAGCAGGTTTATCTGCTCCCGTTGCGGCCTAGACGTTGTTAGGAGTCGTTAGATTTTCCAGAGAGATACTTAGGAATATTTTTATTCTTACCTTCTGCCCAATTCCTAAAGTGAACCGTGTGTCTCCACCAGCATCTCAAGCCCCACCTAAACCAGTACTTAATTCTCTTTAACCGCATTCTTTTGTACCAGTCTCGGGGTCAATGTAACAGGCGGCACCTTCTGTCTGTGGTTCATCGGCCACATTAAGAATACCATAGCGTTTACCTGCCAGTCTAAAGGTAGTCACACCCTTTAGCTTACCCTTCCATCCCTTCATGTACACATCCTTAAACTCATCAAAGGTTACTGCGTCCCCTACGTTGATAGTCTTGGAACACGCACTGTCTACGAAGGGCTGCACTGCGATCTGAATGGCAAGGTGGTCGTCTACTGACAGGTCGTTGGCTACCTCACCCTGTAGATTATACTTGTCATGTACGTAGTCCTTCATCTTCATAATGACGGGACCTTCTGGTAACTGTACAGTCCTGTCGTACTCCAAGGCAAACACAGGTTCAATCCCGCTGCTTACGTTGTCGGCGGTAAAGCTGATGGTTCCTGTGGGTGCTATGGAAATCAAGTGACTGTTTCTCATGCCCTGCTTCTTAATCTTTGCCTTTAGTTCTTCAGGAAACTTAGATACAAAACCACTCTCCAAATACCCCGTCTCCTTGAACTTAGGGAATGCTCCCTTCTCCACTGCAAGGTCTGAGCTTGCCTCGTAACAGGCATGGGTCAGCGTCTTCATAATCTTCTTGGTAAACTTAACGGACTCAGGAGAGCCATAGGAGAGGTCCATAAGAGTGAAGGCGTTGGCTAGGCCAGTGATCCCTATGCCTATCCTACGGGTCCTCTGATGCTCCTTACGCTGCTCCTCAAGGGGGTACTGTGTACGATCAATGACGTTATCCATAGCACGTACAACATGGGGAACATCTGCATTGAACTGTTCGTAGTCAAACTCAAAGTCGGGAGTGATGTACCGTGGAAGATTAAAGGACCCCAGAAGACAGGCACCAAAGGGAGGTAGAGGTTGTTCACCACAGGGGTTAGTGGCATCAATGTCCTCACAGTACCATAGAGGATTGTCCTCATTAACACGGTCAATGAAGATGACCCCTGGCTCTGCCCAGTCCCAGTTGTTACGCATGATCTCGTCCCACAACATACGGGCGTTGATTGTGTTGTAGACCTTACCACTAAACTTAAGGTCAAAGTCTCCGTCCTTCTCTACTGCTCTCATAAACTCATCGGTAACACCTACGGAGATGTTGAAGTTGGTCAAGTCCTTGTCGTTCTTCTTTGCTCGAATGAACTCCTCAATATCAGGGTGGTCCACTCGAAGCACTGCCATCATAGCCCCTCGTCTATGTCCCGCTGAGACAATCGTTCGGCAGACTGCATCAAAGATGTGCATAAAAGATACAGGCCCACTAGCGGAACTGTCAAGAGAAACAATACGATCACCGCTAGGGCGAATAAGACTGAAATCATAGCCAATCCCGCCTCCTCTACGCATCGTCTCAGCAGCTTCACTGGCTCTTTGCATGATCGAGTCCATAGAGTCTTCAATAGACCCACTAACAAAACAATTGAGTGCTGTAACATTCCTAGGACTTCCCATTGCGGACTGGACTCTCCCCGCAGGAAGGAACCGCATGTCCATAGTAATTTCTTTATACGATTTACGATGTTCTTCATCATCTGACATTGCTCCCGCTTGTCTACTGATGGCCTCCTCAAAGCTCTCATTAGCCAACCGATACTTCATGGCATGGAGGTCATCGCAAGGTTTAACTTGTGGTCCTACTGAGTTTCTTCCGTACATATTTAGTTTCCTTAGTGATGGGTTATGGCATGTTCCTCAGGGAAATCAGGACCCTGAGTAAACCTTATAAACATTTCTTCCAGTGCAAGAGCTATAAAAAAAGAAGTCTTTCTGTTATTAAGTTTTGATAAGTCTTTTAACCAAGAATAAAACTCAGGAGGTAACTCTTCCTCATCTACTAACTCAGCAAAATACTGTTCTTCTAAATCCATATCCATGTGCGCTACCTTTCAGGGGTAAACTCAATAACATTTTCAGTACTGGACATTTCTTCTGCTAGAGCAGCATACCCTGCTATGTCCACAAAGCTATCCGAAGTATGCTTATGAACTAACCTAGCTACCTTAAGAAGTATCATCATAACTGCAACGTCCTCTGGTTTTAGTCCGTACTCTTCGTCTAGGTATGTGTTCCATAGAGCAGCAATACGTTTGTGATTGTCGTAAGCATCTCCATAGTCGTTGGCACGTTGGCCATTTAAGATAGTCTGAGCTTCTCTAAGAACTTCATTCCTATTCATTATTATACTCCTCTTCATCTTGAATGTCAACATCAAACTCTCGTCGCAGGTTATCCATAGTGTCCTCAACTATGTCCTCAAATCTCTCAAGGATATCTTCACTGGTAATGTCCAGAAAGTCACAAAGAAATTCAGGATCAGTAATAGCTGCAAGTCTCCGAATGAACTGTTCATTTGATAAAGGCATCGGTAATGTCCTCCAATGTGTACCACTTGAACCCTTCCTTATCACACCATTCTGACATATTCATTTTACTTCCCTTCCTTAGTTTTTTGTTTGGGTTATACAGAAGAAAAACTAACTGTCTTTTCTTTGGTAGACTGTCCCGTATTGCTTTGTACTTCTGTGTGTCACCGACTCTGAAGTATCCCTTAGCCTCCACAAGAATATCTATTTTGTTCTTATCGTTTCTCCCTACAAAGTCAGGGATGTAATTCTTGTGGATGACATAAGGGACCTTCTCTGATTCATACTTACAGTACTTCTTCAGTAAGAGACCTGCTGTCTCCTCGAACTTATTCCGATACTTTGGAGGCACTCTTCTTTACCTTGGTTTCTTTTGTAAGGGCCTGGGTCATACCTCCTGTCTGAGCCACAAAGGGTGTTCCGTGTAGGGTCCACCCGTCATTAAGTAACTCAGTTACCTGTTGCTCGAAACGGTCATGGCGTGGGGTGTTGATAACTTTAAATTCAATCATTGTATTCTCCTATTCATCTAGGTTAATTTCAGGATAAGGTTTACCCTGACGGTTCTTAGGGACGTTTACTACGGTAGTTAAAAACTTTGGACCTGAGCCAGTGTGAAATGCGCGGACTTCTGGATAACAAAACTTTTTGTACTGGCAATAAGAGCAGGTAGTACACAGTTTTAAGTTGCCTGACTTCCCATCCTCTTCGGGAGAATAGCATCTTGAAGGTCGGTCTTCCTGCTTTACAGACTTTTTTACATGCTCAATCCTTTCCTCAATATCCCCTGAGAAATGCTCGTACATAGGATCACTTGTGTTGTCCAAGTCATACTCAAGAACAGCCAGCTTACCGCTGTCTCTGTCCATAGCAAGCCATGCCCACTTACGATCTCCCTCCGCATGGGCGTATGCTTTGATCTGATCGACATAACCAAAGTCATCTTTTGCGGCTAGGGTTCTATCGTTAAACTTCATTAAACCAAACTTAGTAGTGGACTTAACATCAACCACAGTGCCATCAATCTTACAGTCCATGTGACCCCTGACTCCACCAACGGACACTTCCTTCTGTTCATCCGTTACCTTGTGTCCGGTGAGACGGACAAGAAGCAGGATCATCTCCTCAATCATGTGACCATACATAAACTTGATAAGAGTGTGGGGTTGGATACGCTCACCCCTGTAGCCGTTGTAGGAGAACCATTGGATAAGATCATTTTTACCCACTGAGGAAAGGCGTAGTTTCCTACCGTCCCTACGTCCACCTGGAAGGAACTCCTTACGCATGATTTCCTTCATGGCCTCTCCGAATTTGTCTATTTCCTCCTCAACGTCCACACCATCGCCAGTGTTTCTGTTGACCATGAGGGTATAGATGTCTTCGACTAGGGTATCCATGTTCTTTTCCATTATACTCTCCTATATTCTGGGATCGTCCCAGAAATTAGTGGGTCTCTGCCCACGATTGTCCCACCTTGTACTCTCCGTCCAGTGGGCATTTAAGCGACATCCGATCTCCAGCAGCCTTGATACACTCTACGGCCAGCCAGCCTAGCTTCTCTGCTTGGTCCTCTTTGACCTCCACTTGAAACTCATCGTGAATATTACCTACAAACTTGTACTCTATATTATGTATTGTAGCATACTCATCAAGTATCGTCAAGGACTTCTTCATTATTATTGCACCTGCTGACTGTAGAAGTGTATTCAAGGCGGCGTGTTCACTCCGCAGTACTAGTTTTCTTCCGTCGAGTCCTTTGAGGTATCCTCTCCGCGCAGATCGTGAAACCCTTTCGCGTAAATCTCGAAGAGACGGTGTGTTAGAGAGAAACTTCTCCTTAAGTTTTGCTCCGTCTCGCTTAGAACCTCCAACAATAGTTCCGATTTTGGCGTCTCCTGCGCCGTAGAGGAAAGCATAGATAAAAGTTTTAGCGAGGTCTCTTGTTGCAAGTCCAGCAGCTTTTTGATTGGCTGTATGGACATCTCCATTTGTGACTTCATTTGTGTACTCCTTATCATTCATGTAGTGGGCTAACATTCTCAACTCCAGGCCAGCGGCATCAATACCCACAAGCCTGTAACCTTTTGGTACTGTCCAACACTCACGGCATTCAGTACCGTATGGAGAGTAAGAGGCGGGGACCTGTGCCATGTTGGGGCTGCTGTGTGTCATACGCCCCGTCACTGCACCGATAGGGTTGACCCTACCGTGGACCCTACCATCCTCCTCTACCGCTTCTATCCATGACTGCACCTGTGCCGTTCTCTTCTGTATCAGTAGATACTCTGCGATTAGCTTGGCCTCAGGTATATCAACCCTGGATAAAACTCCTTCGTCTACGATGGCCTGTCCCTTCTCAGTAAACAACTTAGGCTTCCACCCAAAGAACTGTAGGTGACGGGCTATCTGTTGTCTTGACCCTAGATTAAATTCGGGAAAAGAAACTCTACTAAATGGACCAGCCACATCAGTATACCGATCCCCAAGAAACTTAAGCCCAACCACACTAAGGCTTCCGTCCTTGTTATATTTGGGAGTGACCTCCTTATCGAAGACCGCAAGAGGCGTGAACCTTTTATGAACCTCCCTCTCCACTTCCATGCTTCGCTGCTTAAGTTTTGCCTGTATATCAAACGCTCGTTCAACATCTAGTTCCCATCCATTGTTCTCCTGCTTAGTTATAATACGTTGCACTTCATGTTCTAGTTCTATGGACTCTCCCTGAAACTCCTCCAGCTTTTCAGTTAGTTCAGTGTACAGCTTGGCAGTAACGTCCAAGTCTCTCTCGCAGTACTCAATCATCTCATCCGACAGGGTAGACCAGTCGTCGTGATCTCCCTTCCGAAACCCTAGTCTCTCCCCCCATGCCCTGAGTGAATGTCCTCCCTCCATCTGAGGGTTGTACAGTCGGGACAAAACAAGGGTATCAACTACGTTAGGCAGTGTAATTCCCAACAGGTCGTTCATTACAGGACTGTCAAACCCAATAATGTTATGACCAACCACAGTAGAATATCCATTGATGTACTCCTGTATCTCTGTTGCGTCACTAAACGAAGGCGTAAGGAAACTCTTCTTGATCTTCGTCTCTAGGTCCATCGTTCCTATCATCCATATCCGCTCTATCGAAGAGGTCTGGCTGTTTTGTAAAGCGGTGGTTTCTATATCTAAGATAAGCGTCTGGGTCATTGATTAAAGTCTCACCTCTGTTTAGAGCTTTGTGTTCTAGAGCGTGACAGTTCATACATAAGATAGCACACTTATCAGCTTCCTTCAAGACATTAGTTAAATATTTAGCTCTCCATTTTCTTACATCCAAACCAAACTCTTTATCTTCGGGATTAAGATGATGAAAACAAAGTATGTCCGAAGGCCAGTGATCTTTACACAACTCACACGTACCTCCTGTCTTTCTTAAAATATAAGAGTCCCTTCTTGATCTCAGCCTTGAATGATGTTTTCTATCATAAGGATTTCTAGCAGGTACTTTAGGCATTGTCCTTCTCCCAGCAATCTTTACTGCACCAGAACTGCATAGGTACTGCCTTGGCTACCTCAGGGGTCTCATGGACAGAGCCACAGTAGTTACACTTGAACATCCCAACGGGAACATCCTGGTCCATTGTCCCTGCTATCCCCACCCCCTCTTCTTTAGAACTCTTCATGGGCCACCTCCTGTACCTCAGGTGCCACACCCGCTACCATACGGGAGGTATCGTCCTCATAGTACAGCCATCCAGCGTGTCCCGTGCGTCCCGTGCGGCGGCACTTCACTAGCTGCACCTTGGTACAGTTCCTAGCGTAGTCGTCCTCCGACATCTTGTCCCTGCTCAGGAGTATGGTATTGAATGCGATCTGATTGATCGAACCGGACCCCTTCATGTCGTACTCGTTGACATCGTGAGGGTCCTTAACGCTGGGCTTGCGTAGGTGTGACACGATGATGATGGCCGCATTGGTTTCCTTGGCCAGCTTCAGGCACCTGTCCATAAAGGAGTCGATCATCCCGTTCTCATTGGACTGCACTGCCGCCTGTAGTGGATCAAGAATCAACACTTCACAGTCCATACCCTTGATTAGATACCTCATACGAGAGAACAAGTCCTCGATGTCTGAGGCTCCGGCATGGTCGTCAAGGTGTATCCTGTCGGTCTCCTGTAGTTCCTCATAGTGAGGGCGGTACGAACTGTAGTCCCGCTCCTCCTCAGGTATCACCTTGATATTGGTGCCACCCACTACACCCACTACGTTCTCCGTAATCTCACCTATGGATGCCTCAAGGAACACCGCTCCGATCCTACGGTTGGTCTCCTTGTACATACCATAGAGTAGGTTGGTGACGAAGGTAGTCTTACCTACGGAGGTCAAGGCACCTATCACCGTGACCTCACCAGCGGCCATGCCACCGTTCATCATCTTGTTGAGAGTACCGAAGGTGGAAGGGAAGGGTATGATCTCTGCCTTGCCACGGGTGACAAAAGCATCCCAACATACCTCGTCGGACAGCGAGACCACTCCTGCTGGCTTGTATTCCTTAGCGTCCCACCAGCACTTGACGAACTCCTGCACCCTCCCTGCCGTCAGCATATCGGCGGCGTCCTTCATGGGCAGACGTACTACCTTAGCCTTGTTGGGAGAGAACAGAGAGACCACCTCATCAGCGGCCTTCTGTCCAGCGGCATCGTTGTCAAAACAGATGACCACCTTATCGAATGTCTCCAGCCACTCAAGGTTCTCCTTGATGTCTTTGGATGCGGAGGAGGCACCCCGTTTGATGCTGACCACGGGCCACTTGCCGTCGAACATCTCGGCCACGGCGAGAGCATCTAGTTCCCCCTCCGTGACCGTGATGAACTTACCACCGCTGGCCCAGTGGCTCATACCAAACAAGCCAGTGTTTTCCAGTGTTCCGGTGGTATAAAAATCTTTTGCATTTACATTACGGACCTTGGTTCCCACTAGGTTGCCAGTGTCCTTGTCATAGTAGGGGTAGTGATGCTTGTCGTCCTCAAGAGTTACCCCAAACTTCTCGACTATTCGTTGAGATATATTTCTATCCTTGATGGGTCCTGATGTGCCGGACATTTCCAATCCTCTCGTTTTCTGGGACCGTCCCAGGTTTTCAGTGGGAGGGGGAGTTGCACCCCCGTCCCTCTCAATATGACCGCACTTAAAGCAGTACCCATGCCCGTCATCGTAGACTGCGAGGTTATCCCCCGTCTTATCTTCTCCGTTACTACGACAGGAGGGGCAGGGTGCCTTGCTTATGAAGTTAGACTGGAGCATTAAAAGTCCTCGTCGTCTGCACCGTCACCACCCTCTGCCATCTCCAGTACCTTGATCTTCTTGAAGTACGGAGCAACACCGTGAGTAGGGTGTGGTTTGCTGGGTTCCCACATTACCCGCACCCTAGAACCATATGGGATGAACTTGGCAATGGACTCACCGTCAGCGTCAAGGACGGAGAAGCCAGGGAACTTGGTTACAAACTTGCGCTGGGGCTGGTTCTTGTACTCCTTCAGCTTCACCCCTGTCTCGGCCAGCTTCGCCGCCTCGTCAGGTTCCAGAGTGAGGACGATGGAATACTTGCCCGTGTCCTGTCCATTGTAACGCTCAGTCTCAGCGAGGTTTGAAAATGCAACTGTACCTTCGGTAATCATAGATAGTTCTCCTTTAGTTGATTAGAGGTGGGCATTGAATAGCGAACATAACGTCTCCCCGTGGGGTCTACCTTCCGTTGTCGGGTAATGACTATCCCCATTTCTTCAAGGTCACTGATCCTACGAGGTAGACTGGCGATCCGATAGAGATCACGGGCCTCGTAGTTAGAGATCGAACGACCACCCTGAAAATGATCCATTAAAAGTTTAGTCTGTGCTTTCATCTTAACTCCTTCTGTCTGATTGGTTATGCTAATATACTACCATGCGTAGGCCTAGGTGTCAAGTCTACAGGTTTACCGTCTTTCCCATAGGCTTGGTCGTACTCTGGAGAGGACGCTATTTGTTCAAAGGGTAGCACCTCTCGCTTGTATGTGTCGCCATACTCCCAGCGACCATAGGTCATGGGTGACTTAGCGGCAGTAAACCAACGTGCATACATATTCTTCTCCTCATTCTTTGGTAGTTGATAAGTCTTGAGAACACGTATCTCAAAATCCTTGAACCTAAATATGGCGTAGGGATTGTCTACGTCTCTCGTCTTTCCCATTGGATTCTTAGCCATTAGTCTGTACCTCCTATCTTTAGTTGATGATCCGTTAATTCTTCGAGCCTCTCGAATACACTCTTTCGGAGCCTCACGTTTATCTTGTGACCTTCGGAACCCCCAGGCCAGTACTCAAGATAGACCCACTTCCTTCCCCTCTTCTTGACGTTGACTATCCTGTAGCCAGAGCCTATCCGTGGTGCCTCATCAGCAAACCATATAGCTTTACGAGTCATGCTCACCTCTCATGTATTCCTTGATCTCCTTATCCGCATCAGTAGCAGACAGGGTACGCTTGCGGGACCTGAAGGCTTTGGGGTGATAGTACTTATCCATCACAACCTTCTCTGGATTCCTCCGATTCTTTGGAGAAGACCGCCTCTTGTTCTTGGTAGACATAACCTTCCTTCCTTTTTTATGGGACCATCCCAGATATTCTTAAGGTTGAGAGTGTCACCCCTGTACGGCCTCCACACAAGGTAGAGAGGTAAGGCCTTTGTGCTATGAGGTCTCGCTCACCTAGTGCTAGGTTCCCCCCATGACACTCTCAGTCTTAAGAATACCTAGGAAATAACTTTAATGAATATATAAAGGATTAATTCCCTAGGCTTCTTAAGTATTCTATAGATCATTCTCCTCATTGTCAAGCGGAATCTTTGAGATAATATTAACATCGTCTATGTACTCAAAGTCCTCCGCTACCGCCTCACCTATTGAACCCATGCACTTTCCGCATGTGTCAAGAGGTAAACCTGTGAACAGATCACGCTTAAGTAATTCTCCGTCCTTTAGTTTAGCGTCACAAATTTTACATCTCATTTTCTTTTCCTTTACTTGTCTTTTACTTACCTTAAAATCTCGCTGATATATAGATCAGGGTCCAGGTCACGATAAAATATACCCAGTGATCCGACAAAACTAATCTAATTTTCTCCCACATATCAAGCACCCCATGTACCAGTTGCAACATAATGCTTATACTTCTTGTCTTTCTCAGTGGGATTCCACCACCAATCCGGCATGACATTGTACCTGCACTCCATCGCCCAGCACCACTCGTCGTACCCCATGCGTCTAACCGCACTCATGCACTGGTCCACTAGTTTCTGTCTGCTATATGCCATAGAGTTCGTCCTCCGGGTCCATCAATAATTCAGGGTGATAATTTACCATGTAATTTCCACCCATGTCAAGTGCCACAAAGTAACTACGTTCTGATCCGTTTTTGTTTGAGTATTTCTCCTCGGTTTTATAGTACCTGTTCTTCTTTGGCGGGATGGTGTACCCTGCTAAACGTAACGCCTTGATAATCTCTTGCGTCTCCGTTTTTGTCCATATGCGTGTTGTCATTTTACTGTTACCTTTGCTTGAGTTTCAATCCATACTTTGGCACCGCAGGACAGCGGCTTGTCTGGACTATACACTATTTTACAGGGACCGTCAACCTCTACTGTGTGGCCGTAGTCGTTTGACTTGTACGTCTTGACCGTGATCACTGGGTTACGCTCTCCAGACTTAGCGTTTGCCTTGATAACGTGTTGATTAATGTGTATTATTTTTTTCATTTGATTATCACCTCTATAAAAAAGATTACCGCCGCAAGTGCCATCGCTAGTGCGACGACATCCACCATACCAAATTTCTTGTCCATTGTCTAGCTCCTTTTTTACCTTGCTTCTGTTCATCTTTTAGTCGTAACAATTCGATAGCCTCGTCATATGATCTCGCGGTTTTAGTCATGGTTTTACCTCCAATTTTCTGGGACGGTCCCAGGTTTAGTGTTTCTTGTACGATACGTTTTTGACGGACGGACTCCAACATGCCCTACAATCCCCACAATTATTCCCGCGAGTGTAGGCTAGGCATTCCTGGCCTATGGGTTGCCCGTGTTTGTCAAATACCGTGCTAGTGTTGTCAGCATTAGGGGCACGACCATTGACCTTGCTCCCCGATAGACGGATCACTAGGTTGTCCGGTGTATTTACGCCACGTATGATGTCTCGTTCCTGCGTAGGTAGCCAATGTTTCACGTTCGGGGTGCGTTTGCACACCTCAATAATACTATCCAACATGGTCCGTGATTGCAGGTCCCCACTATCAAACCATCTATGATATTTGGTCCCCGATCTATTGATTTGAAAAACCATTGCTTCAATCCAGGTTTGTTGGCTAGCATTTTGCCACTTCTCCAGGTTAGACTTGTATCCCTGGTTCACGCTAGGGCGTAGCTTTTGTAGCTTCCGGGCATAGCAGGATGCACAAGGTGTACCCTTGATTTCTGCTAACTTGCTCCCCGTCTTACAGGCGAAAGCATCTATAGCGTATGATGTCCCTGGCATCTTGCTGTTGCCTTTGGATATCTTACCAGATTGTATTGCTTCTTTAACTAACATCACTTGTTCTCCTTTAAAAACCATAAACAATAAAAAAACATAACTACACTTGAAATAAAAAATAACCATAACATAAACATCACCTGTCTCCTTTAGTGTGTCCTATCATACCCCCTGGCCATTGTCAAACCAGGGGATATTGTAGGAAACACTAGCGGCGGAATGCCTCAGGAATTTCCAGAGGGTTGGGGTCCGCTATTTCCGCGAGTGCTTTTGATGCAATCTTCTTGGGATCTAATCCGTTCTGTTGAGCCTCGGCAAGCAATGCAGCGATTACCGCTACATAGTCTACATCTTCCAGGGGTTTTGTTTCCGTTTCCTCGGTTGCTTCCTCGGTTGCTTCCTCGGTTGCTTCCTCGGTTACTTCCTCAGCTTCCTCGGCCACCTCCTCGGTTGCTTCCTCGGCCTTCTGAGCCTTCTGGATAGCCTTCCGAATTGCGCTCAGTTTGCGCCATCCGTTCGCCAGGGCTTCATCTACTACAGGATCAAAATTCTCCTTCACAAATTTGCAATCCCTGGCAAACTCAGAACGCTGCTCCGGCGTGAGAAATACGAACATGTCCGTGAGAACTCCGCTATTCTCCACCATCTTTTTAGTGAGGGACTTTTCCGGCCATGCTCCGCCGGTCTCCGCCTGGATGATTTCAAACATGGGCAGGTAATGCTCCATGACCAAGTTCTCAGCGTGTTTAGCATCCGAATGAACCGCTTGGCGTAAAGCTTTATTGATGTTTTCAACGTTATGCATTGCTCTATATCCTTTTGACTGATTAATGGTGATGACAATAGACATCAATTCTCAGATATTGTCTAGAATTATTTTATGGGATCATCCCATATTTTTCATTTGAGGCCATAAGTGTTGCATAAGTACCACACTGGTATAACTGGCATGAATTGTGCTTAATGCAATAAGTGTGCCAATTGAATTCCTGGGATGTCCCAGGAAATACCTGACAACCACACTCAGGTATTCTTTTTTTCTCATTTCCACAGGAATTCTCAGGTAGTCTCAGGAAAACCACACGCCCAGTGGGGTCATTTGTGGGCCTGAGGAGGCACGGGGAGGGGCCCATAGCCAACCCAGCATTCCTGTTCTACCCTCATGCCCACATGGGAAGCAATTTGGACCACCTAAGAATTACATAAATAACTAAACCATAGTAAAATAACTCTTGACTTTTCAGGACAGGCGGGGTACTTCTAAAGAAATCCTAAGAAGCTATTGACTTTAGGTTATAAATATGATATAATAAAGCTATAAAGAGGTTGATACTTAAGAACATCAAAGTTAAACTTTAAGAAGTTAACCTTTAAGAATTTAAACAAATAACTTATCTTCACATCTTAAGAATACTTAAGTATGCAAACCAGTTATGGTTTGGTCTTTTTAAAATAGTCGAGGAGTTGTCTTATGGCTGGTTATGGTTATGGAAGTATGAAACCTAAGAAAAAGAAAAAGAAGGATGAGGAAAGTAAAAAGAAAAAGAAACCTCGTAAGAAAAAATGATAACCTATAGAGGTGAGAAGTTCTCTGGCTATAACAAACCTAAGCGTACTCCTGGCAAGTCTAAAAAGTTTGCTGTTCTTGCCAAAAAAGGCGACAAGACAAAGTTAATTAGGTTTGGTGATCCCAACATGACAATTAAAAAGGATCAGCCCAAGAGAAGGAAGAGCTTTCGAGCCAGACACAAATGTGATACGTCTCCTCCAGATAAACTATCGGCACGATACTGGAGTTGTAAAAAGTGGTAACTGCCTCCCTACGCAGTAGGAAAAAGTCAGGAGCAAGGAATGTCAGAAACAGAAGAAGAGCAACAGCCCCCCGTTGTAAAAAAGAAGAGAGGCAACCCAAACTTTCACAAGGGGATGCCAGCGTTAAATCCAACAGGAAGACCAAAGGGATCACTTAACAAATATACTAAACTCTCCAGAGAACTTATGTCCACTAAGGGACCGGAGATTGTCAGTAAGGTTATAGAACTAGCACTAGAGGGAGATAGGCACTGTCTTAAGATGTGCATGGATAGAATTATCCCTACCTCCAAAGCAGTAGAAATAACACACGAACATCAGGACCTTGGCGTTAATATTATTATTGAAGGTGTCAAAGCAGTAGAGGCAAGAGAAGCCAAGGAACAGGAAGTATTTGAAGCAGAGTTTCAAGAAGTAGACAAGAATGACTGACTTAAAAGTTACTCTTCACGATGCTCAAATGCAAATCTTTAAGTCCGACAAAAGATTTAAAGTAGCCAGTTGCGGTAGACGGTTTGGTAAAAGTTACTTAGCGGCGTGGGTATTAATTATTAAGGCACTACAGAGTCCAGACAAGGACGTATTCTATGTAGCACCTACGTTTCAACAAGCTAAAGATATTCTCTGGTCTATCCTTAAGGACGTAGGTCAGAATGTAATCAAAAGCACACATGAGAATACTGCAACAGTTACTCTAGTAAACGATAGAAAGATATATCTAAAAGGGTCCGATAGACCAGATACTCTAAGGGGCGTAGGGCTTGCATATGTCGTCATGGACGAGTATGCCTCTATGAAGCCAGAAGTATGGGAGATGATCCTAAGGCCTACACTAGCAGATGTTAAGGGTGGTGCTTTATTTATAGGAACTCCGGCAGGAAAGAACCACTTTCATAAGTTATGGTTAGAGGCACAGTTACCGGAAAACGCAGAGGATTGGGAGTCTTATCAGTTTGTTTCAACAGATAATCCTTTTTTGGACCCAACCGAAATTGACGCCGCACAGAAATCCATGTCTACACAGGCTTTTCGACAAGAGTTTGAAGCAACATTTGAAAGTTTTTCTGGAGGGGTGTTTCAAGAAGAGTGGGTTAAGTATGAAGAAGATGAAGAGTTTGATGAAGAAGTTTCTTCTAAAGTAGGTCATTACGTAGTATCAGTAGACCCTGCTGGTTTTGAAAAAGCAGATAAGGGCAGAGGTCTTAAATCTTCTAAGCTAGACGAAACGGCAATATCTGTAGTTAAGATTGTAGGAGACGAGTGGTTAGTTAAGGATATACACCACGGACGTTGGAACATTAAAGAAACTGCGGAAAAGATTATTGATGTTTCTGAGGATGTCAACGCCACTACAGTAGGAATTGAATCGGGTGCGTTAAAGAATGCTATCATGCCCTACATCGAAGACGAAATGAGAGTAAGGGGAAGGTGGATAAACATAACGGACGTAACTCACGGCGGTAAAAGAAAACAAGACAGAATAGTCTGGGCCTTACAGGGTCGAATGGAACACGGTAAAATTAAATTTCGTAAGGCAGATTGGAACCATGAGTTTATTTCTCAAATGCTAGACTTTCCAAGTCCTCTATCCCACGATGACTTACTGGATTCTTTGGCATACATAGACCAAGTTTCTGTAGCTGACTATGCAAGTTCAATAGAAATAGACGAGTGGGAACCACTAGATACGGTATCGGGGTATTAATTTATGGACGAACTGACGTACAGAGACCCTCAGGCATCCCTAGCGTCATGGGTAATGAACAAGGTCGAAGAGTGGGAAGACCACCGTAATACTAATTATATGGAAAAATGGGATGAGTACTATCGCATTTGGCGTGGTATCTGGTCCTACGAAGATAAAACAAGAGAGTCAGAAAACTCCAAACTAATTTCTCCCGCAACACAACAGGCCATTGAGTCTACCGTAGCAGAGCTTGAAGAAGCTATCTTTGGTAGAGATATGTGGTTTGACATACGTGATGACGTAATGGATCAAAATCCTACGGACATTGCAGTAATGCGTACAATACTCCAAGAAGATATGCAACGGTGTAAAGTTAAAGATCCCATTGTTGAGTCTTTGCTTAACGCTGCTATTTATGGTACGGGCATTGCAAAGATAAACGTAATGGACGAAATTGAAAAAATTCCAGTTGAAGCAGGTATCCCTGGAACTCTTACGACAGATGTAGCAGTTCAAGAAAAAGTTATTACGTCAGTTAAAATAGACTCACTAACTCCAAAAGAGTTTGTAATTGATCCCTGTGTTACTTCAATTGATGAAGCCTTGGGCGTTGCTCAGGTAGTTATTAAACCCAAATGGGAAATTATGGAAGGAATGAAGGAAGGTGTTTACGAAGATAAACCGCTTGGTGACTATGATAAAATGGACTTGGGCTACGACGAAGAATACAGTAACGACTTGGGTAGCGAAGATAAAGTCAAAATTGTAGAGTACTGGGGACAGGTTCCTAAAAAATACTTAAATGATCGTAGCAACTCTATGGAAGAAGAGTTTGACTACGAAGATGATGAACTTGTAGAATCAGTTGTCGTTATTGCTAATGACCACATTGTACTTAAGGCCGCAGAAAACCCATACTTAATGGAAGATCGTCCCTTTGTGGCTTTTCAACTTGATCGTGTTCCCAACAAGTTTTGGGGACGAGGGGTGGCAGAGAAAGGTTACAATCCTCAGAAAGCTCTTGACGCAGAGCTACGCGCTAGGATTGACGCTCTTGCCCTTACGACACACCCGATGCTTGGTGTGGACGCTACTCGTCTCCCTAGGGGTGTCAAGTTCGAGGTCAAAGCCGGTAAGACAATTCTTACAAACGGTGATCCCCGGTCAACCTTGTTCCCCTTAAACTTTGGAAACGTCTCTAATACAACCTTTACTGAGGCTGGTGAATTAGAACGTATGGTTCAAATGGGTACTGGAGCAATGGATAGTGCCAATAGTAACTTCTCAAACCCTAGGAACTCTACTGCTTCTGGAATGTCCATGATACAGGCCGCTTCCATTAAACGACAGAAGCGTACTATTATGAACTTCCAAGAAAACTTTTTAATTCCCTTAATTGAAAAGTCTGCCTTTCGTTATATTCAGTTTTCTCCTGATCGTTATCCGGCAGGAGACTATAAGTTTAAGGCTTACTCTTCTATGGGTATTATGGCCAAGGAACTGGAGATGACCCAGATGATCCAGTTGATGTCAATGACACAACCAGGTACTCCTCCTCATGCTATGTTGCTTATGTCCATTTTTGAAAATAGCTCAATGTCCAACAGGGATCAAATGAAGGCCGCTATTGCTCAATCCCTACAGCCAAACCCTCAGGCACAACAAATGCAACAGATGGTACAACAGCTTGAGCTTATGAAACTGCAAATGGAAATTGAGGAAATGAAAGCCGGAGCAATGAAGGACATGGCCCACGCAGCCAAGCTACAGTCCGATGCCCAGGACAAAAACTCTGAGTCCGCTATGGCTAAAGTACAGGTTGATCTTGCAGAAAAAATGGCACGTATTGAAAAACTTAAAATAGATGCACAGAATGTTCAGTCAGAAACAATGAGGAATATGCCAGAAGTAGAACACTTGCAGTCCGAAACTATTCTTAATTTAGCTAAAGCAGCCGAAACGGGTAGATAATGACTGACAGAGAAATTCTTGAAAAACGTCTTGACTTGTTTAATAGCGATGCCTGGACTATTTTTATAAAAGAGTTAGAGGACATGGCTGAATCACTAGAAAACATACAGACGATAGAAGACGAGAAGACGCTTTTTCTACGGAAAGGGCAGGTAGATATGCTAAATATGTTTATTAATTTAGAGGAGACTACCAAACTAGCGTTGGATCAATTAGAGTTAGACCTTTAATCCCAACATATTTTAACTCCATAATCTTTATACAGGACGGAGGTTAGTACTATGGATAGTGTTGTTGTAGAAGCAGAACAAGAAGTTGAACTAGAAGAAGGCGCAGAGTATGCGAACATCGAAGAGGCTCCCCAAGTGGAACAACCTCAGGAAGAACCGCAAGTGGACTTGCCTGACAAGTTTAAGAACAAGTCGATGGAAGACATTGTTTCTTCCTACGAAAACTTGGAAAGAGAACTTGGAAGGAAGGGACAAGAACTAGGCGAGCTTCGTAAACTTACGGACGGTATTCTTCAACAACAAGTTACCACTAGTCAAAACGGAACAGAAGAGCCAGAAGAGGATTTAGATTTTTTTGATGATCCTGACAAAGCCGTCAGTAAAGCCATTGAAAATCATCCAAAGTTCCGTCAGTTTGAAGAGCAGCAAAAAACACAGCATGTTCAAGCTACAACTCAACGACTGAAAGAGGCACATCCTGATTATCTTGAAATCGTAGGAGATTCCAAGTTTCAGGAGTGGGTTCAAGGAAGCCCGATACGTAAGCAGCTATTTGTAGCAGCACACAACTATAACTTAGACTCCGCTTTGGAACTTATAGGTAACTGGAAAGAACGAGCCTTAATTAGTAACACAAGCGAAGCCGAAGCAAACAAAGCTGCTGAACGAGAACAAGCCATGAAGGCAGGAAAAGGCGTATCTAGGACTTCTTCAGAATCTACATCCGGTAAAAAAATCTACCGTAGGGCTGATCTAATCAGACTTAAAACAAATGATCCTGAGCGTTACGAAACTTTGCAGGATGAAATACTTGCAGCATACGCAGAGGGTCGAGTCAAATAATTTTATAAAGAAAGGAGCTAATTATGGCTTTGGGTACTGGTCATCAGACGATCACGACAGGGGCAACTTTTATACCTGAGTTGTGGTCCGATGAAGTAATTGCTGGGTACAAGAAAAATCTTGTGCTTGGTGGTCTTGTCACTAAAATTAATCACTCAGGAAAAAAGGGGGATACTATTCACATTCCTAAGCCTGTTCGTGGTTCCGCTGCTGTTAAAGCTGCAAACACTCAAGTAACGCTTCAGGGCGATACTCACAGTGAAGTGCAGGTCAGCATTAACAAACACTATGAGTATTCTGTACTCATGGAAGACATCACGGAAGTTCAAGCTCTTCAGTCTCTTCGTCGGTTCTACACTGACGATGCTGGTTATGCTTTGGCTACACAAGTAGATACCGATCTGTTTACGCTTACAGAAGCTCTTCAGGGTGGTACGGTAGGAGGTACTGGTGCGGCGTTGTACGAAAAAGCTGTCATTGGCGGCAATGGTACAACTCTATACACGGGTAACTCCACAAACGCTACGGATATTACGGATGCAGGTATTAGGGCTATGATCCTAAAACTTGACAACGCTGATATTCCTTCGGATAATCGCTTTATGGTTATTCCTCCGATTGCCGCTAATGATATGTTGGCTATTAACCGTTTTACTGAACAACAGTTTATCGGTAATGGCGAAGCTATCAAGACCGGAAAAATCGGTAGCATCTATGGAATGGACGTTTATGTTTCTTCAAACTGCCCGTCCATTAACTCCGATGCCCAACGTGTCGGTGTTATGATGCACAAGGATGCCCTTTGCTTTGCGGAGCAAATGGGTGTTCGGTCTCAGACGCAATACAAGCAAGAGTATCTTGGTGATCTGTTCACTGCCGATACGCTTTATGGCGTTGCGGAACTCCGCGACGATGCTGGTGTAGCGTTTGTTGTTCCTGCTACCTAAGTAGTTAAAGGGAGGCTCTGGTTTAAGGGGCCTCCCACTACTACAACAAGGGGCTAAGTTATGATTACTTTAGAAGATGCTTTATCGGATACAAGTTATAATCTAGAGCTTGAACGTATTAAAAATAAAATAGCCCGACTGTATAGAGAGCTTCTTCTTAAGTCATTTAAACAGTCAAACCCCGGAGCTACTGAAGAACAAATAGCTAGTTTTTTAGAGGAAAACGAACTAGAATTTAAAGGGGACGGGTTTGATGAAGAGGCAGAAGACCTACAGAGTTTAATAGATTTACTTATGCACGAGAACGAAGAGCTTGACGAAGTTAAGGAAAAGGACTACGAAAAGCATGACGTTCAAAAAGGAAGTAAAGCTAAGGAAGTTTCCGAGGGAAGACCCGCTCCTAAAACCGCAAATATTAAGGCTGCACAAGGGGGATTGTTTACTCCTTCCGATAAAAGAAAAAAACCAAGAATTACAGAGGTTTCCGTTCCGACACCTACAGGTCGCATTAAAAGAGTGGCAACGGATAATCCTAAAGTTCGTACTGAGCAGTTAAGTGCTGTATGGGAAAAAGAAAGAGAAAAACTACTTGCGTTAGTTCGTGAACGAAACAAGGAATATGGTGTGGTATTATGAAACCAGTAAAGAACAGAGTTGCCGGAAAATTTGTCAAAAAGAAAAAGAAAAAAATGACAGAAGAAAAGAAAAAGAAAAATTTAGCTCGTTGGGCAGGAGAAAGGCTTAGAGGTTAATTATGCCAAGAGGAAGAACTAAACCTTTATTTAAACCTTTTCCTAAGCCCCCTACGCCAAAGTGGGATAGGCAACAGTTGTTTATGAAACTATCAAATCAAAGACAAGAGGAACGCTCTCCTTTTGATTCAGGAGATGCAGCATTATACGGTAGCGAAAAATCACTTTACGGGATAGCCCGATATTCTTCAAGGAGTTAAATAAATGAGCGATTATACAATTCAAGTTAGCTGGTCCGGTAAAGATGCTCTGGCTGATTCTGATGCAAACAAAATTATTTCTGGTGGAGATTTTAACACAGAGTTTTCTGCTGTACGAACAGCGGTTAATACTAAATACGACTCAGATGATTTAGGTGTAACTCTTCAACAGTTTGATGCAGCTACGGTTAAAAACGATGAGGCAACTAATTTTAACGACAACATTGTTTCTCGTCTTAATCTTAAAGACTACGGCGAAGTTACCAACGCTATAGGAGCTACTGGTGGCGGTACGCAAGACATTGACCTGACGGCTGGCAACTCAGTTAGTGCAACAGTTGATACCGGCGCAAATACTTTTACCTTTAGCAACCCTACTGCCAGTGACGAACAGTGTGGCTTTGTTTTGTACCTAACCAACGGTGGAAGTCAAACAGTTAATTGGCCAGCATCTGTAGATTTTGCTGGTGGAACAGCCCCGACTTTGACGACTTCTGGAGTTGATGTGCTTTGTTTTACATCGATAGATGCCGGAACCCGTTGGTATGGGTTTGCTGCTGGATTGGACATGAAATAATGACGGGCTTCCGTAATTTGCTTATGGCCGCTGCCGGAACGGGGGGCGCGTTTGAAGTGGATAAATCGGGTCTCTTCGTAAAAGCAGATGCCGAGTTTTTGTCTGCCGACAGCGGTTTTGGAACGCCGACCAATGCTGACATTGGCACGTTAAGCATGTGGTTTAAACGCGCCAGCGTCGGGGGTTCAAACCTACGATTATTTACTCACGGCAGCGGCGGCTCCGTTCAAATCCAGGGATACTTTACCAGTGCGAATAAGTTAGTTATCGGAAACGGAACTGAAATAACAATTACAAATACGTTTACCTCGACCACCGCGTGGCAACATCTGGTCGTTCGCGTAGATACCTCGCAAAGCACCTCCAGTAATCGCGTTAGGCTTTATTTGGACGGCTCGCAAATTAGCAGCTTTGATGCTGCTAGTTATCCCAGCCAAAATGGCAATGTGTTTACCTCAACTGGCTGGAGAATTGCTAGTTGGTCGGGATCAACGGCGCATACTTTTGACGGTCGGATGGCGGAGGTCATATACTGCGATGGTCAAAGTCTAGCACCGACAGCTTTTGCAGAGGATAACGGTGGCACTTGGACCCCGATTGATCCTACCTCCAATACTTTTGGATCAAATGGCTTTTATTTAAACTTCGCTTCATCTGGCAGCGATCTAGGCGATGATGCCAGCGGAAATTCTAACGATTTTACCAACAACAATGCTGCTACGCAATCAACTGATACGCCAACTAGCTAAAAGTTAGAAAACTAGGAGAAATTAATGTACGTAATTAAAAACGAAAGTAATGCAATTGTTGCTGACGGCAAGGGAAGAAAGTCATTTAACTCTTTGGCAGTTATTTTTAGACCCGATGGCGGTCAAACCAATAATGCCAAAGTGGATGAGCCTTTGTTTGACGAAGGTGGCCAGTCTTTGTTTATCCGTGAAGTTGAACCTCAACCCGATAGTAATTTTTACTATTCTTCCTACAACAGCAACGAAGGCTCTTGGACCTCTACGGCAAAAAACCTAGACGATGTTACAGAGACGGTTGACGGTAAAGAAGTTGTAACTAAGGGTCTTAAATCACAGTGGATTACTAAAACAAAAGAAACAGCAAACTCTTTGTTGGCTCCTACTGATTGGCAAGTGATTGCCAAAGCAGAACGTGATCGTGCTATTGATTCGAATGTGGCAACTTATCGTGCGGCTGTTATTTCTAAATGTTTAGACATAGAAACAGCAATTACTAATGCTGCTGATCTTGATACGTTTAAGGCGTTGTTTATTGTACCTAAAAACGGAAACGCTCCGATCCACGATTGGCCTGAAGCGTAATGGAAGTTAAACCTGTAATAGATGCCGCTGCTGTAGCGGGTGGGCTTGGAAGTTGGTTTTCTTTGCTTCCTGATATTGCGGCAGTGTTTACTATTGTGTGGTTATCTATTAGAATTTGGGAATCTGAAACCGTAAAAAAATGGATGGATAGGGACTAATGGACCCGGTTACTATAGCCACTGCCATAGCCACAACGAGAACGTTAGTAAAAAGCGCAAAGCACGTTAAGGATATTGCAAAGGGTTTAGATGATCTTTTTACTGCACAAGAAGCAGACCAAAAACCAGAAACTAAAGGTAAACCCAAAAGTCGTACACAACAAATAATTAATATACGAGCAAAGGAAGGTGACGATGCTTTTGATGATGATACTTCTCTTGGTTCCGTAGCTGCTGATGTTTTAGAAAAAGAACAAATTGCTCGTAACTTAAAAAGTCTTGAAAGAGAAATAGATAATAAGTGGGGCAAAGGTACATTTAAAAAGATTGAGCTAGAGCGATCTAAACGTATAGCTGAAAAGCATAAGAAACAACGTGAAAAACGTGAAGAGGCCCAAAGAAAAGCTGAAGAAGGAAAGTCTTTTTGGGTAAAAACAGCATTAGAAATTTTAAAAGGTATTGCTGTAATTGGGTTTATTGCTGGAGGAGTGTTTTTACTTTTGCATCTTAAGGCGTCTCAGTAATGGATGGCGCAGTTGACATAAAGTTTTTAATTACGTTAGGCGGTATTATTTTTTCTGTGGCTGGTGCAGCAGCCGTAGGTAAAATGCAAATTAAAGCAATACTAGAATCTTTAGCTGATGTAGAAAAAAGACTTAGAGAAATAGATAAACGAATAGATAGTTTAGAAAGTGGGCATGAAGTAGTAGCATCAAAAGTAAAAACATTGGCTGAAATTAATTCAGTTTCTGCTTTGGCTAACCAGAATAAACAAGTAGCTAAAATGGAAGTATCAATACAACACTTAGAAAAAGAAGTAGACAGGCAACATAAAATGCACAATGGAGTTCACCCATGACAAAACTTTTTTTATTGATATTTCTTTGGCATCAAGATGATACCATAACGCATAACATTGCAATAGTAGAAGAGTGTCCACCTTCAGAAGTTATTATATCTCAATTTCAACCAATGCAAGACATGGGAATAATAAAAAGTTGGGCTGGTTATTGTAAAGATATTAGATTTGATCCTCCAAAAAATTCTGAACAAGAAGAACAAAAAGAACCAGATACAAAAACACAAGGAGCGGAAGAAATAAATGCTTAGTCTTGTTGGATCAGTACTTGGGTTTGTTACTTCTACTGGCCCTGGTCTGTTTAAAATGTTTATGGATGCCAAACAAGATCAGCGGGATAAAGAACACGAGCTAAAACTAATGGCTCAACAGGCCCAGGACAAGCGAGACGAGGCTTTAATAGCCAGCGTAGGCGAAGTAAATATAGCTGTACATAAGAATGTAGATGAACAAACCAAAAGGGCAAGTCAATGGGTTGTAAATCTTTCCGCTACAGTAAGACCGCTCATTACATATTTCTTTTTCTTGGAATTTGTATTGCTTACTTTTCTTTCGGCATTCGATATGATCAGTCAGGAAATTTTCAGGAACCTATGGTCAGACGAGATAGTCGGAATCTTCAGTGTTATTATCAGTTTTTGGTTCGGTCAACGCTTAGTGTCGAAATGGTCGAAATGATAAATGACAAAGGTCTTCACTTACTAAAGGACTTTGAGGGATTTTCTGAAGAACCATATAAAGACGTAGCTGGAATATGGACAATAGGTTTTGGTTCAATTTATGGTGTAAATGGCAAAAGGGTTACTGCTGACCACCCTAACATTACTAAAGATCAAGCAGTAGACTTAATGGAAAGAGATCTTAAGACTACAGAAGGTCGTATTGCTAGTTTAGTTAAGGTCCCTCTAACGGAAAACCAGTTTGCAGCTTTATGTAGTTTTGTGTACAACGTAGGTTCTGGAGCCTTCCAAAGAAGTACAGCCAGAATGAAGCTAAACCGTAAAGACTACTTAGGATGTGCCGATGAGTTCTTAAGATGGAAGTTTGCAGGGGGCAGACCAATAAAGGGACTTCTTCGTAGACGAGTTGCGGAAAGAGAATTATTTTTAGATGAGGAAATAACATGAGTTATAGAACAGTTATTGACAAAGTACTTACAAGACTACGAGAAGATACTATAGGCGCAGACTGGTCAGGAGTTATTTCTGCGGCAGGTAACGTAGATGACTATCAAAAACTTATTGGTGAACTGGTTAATGAAGCTAAGGATATTGTAGAGGACGCTTGGAACTGGACCTCCCTTCGTTCCATAGAAACTGTAACAACTTCAGCTTCAACAGCAGCTTACGATATGTCTAATGTAACCAGCCGTTCTCGCATCCTTCAGGTTTTTGATAATACAAACGATGCAGTCTTAAGACAAATCAGCGATGCTCAATTTCTTAACTACACTTACATAGGTACTACACAAACTGGTCAACCTACTTACTTTCGTTTAAAGGATAATGACATACACTTTTGGCCCACACCGGCAGGAGCATACGACATTAAAGTAAACGTAGTTATTCCTCAAACAGACCGTACTCTAGCGGCAGATACTTTTACCGTACCTGAAAACCTTATTGTTCTTGGAGCCTACTCTCTTGCACTAAACGAGCGTGGGGAAGACGGGGGTACTGTGTCAGATACTGCTGGACAACGGTTTACTCTTTCTTTAACTGACGCTATTTCTCAAGACTCTGATAGGACTGTAGACGAGAATACTTGGTATGCCAGCTAAAAATACAAGTTCAATACTCCTGGCGGGATTAGGAGCAAAAGGTCTTAATACCCAAGCTCAAAGTGCAACACTTGGTCTTGAGTTTCTTACGGAAGCCAACAACGTAGTGTATGACTTAGAAGGTCGTATGGGTCCTCGAAAGGGTGTTAAACAAATTACTACACCCGTCACTACTGGAGCCATAAAGTCCATAGGAGAGTTTGTTAAGTCAGACAGAACTAGAGAGTATTATGCTGGTACAGGGGCTAAGATTGTAAAACTAAACACTGCTACTGCTCCAGATACTTTAGTAGAGCAGTCCTTCTCAGGTAGTCCTCAGACTATTAGTGATAGCAACTGGCAGTGGGTAAACTTTAACAATGAGTTTTGGGGAGTACAGTCAGGACATAAAGTTATTAACTACGACGGGACTAACTGGTACGACATAGATGACTTAGGGGCCTATGCTGCTCCTGCTGGAGTAACAACCTTTGACCCTAACTGTGCTTTGGGTGAGTTTGGTAGGGTATTCTATGGTGGTATTACAGAGGCCAAGGGAACAATCTACTACTCCGATAACTTGATTGGAGAAAAATTAAACGGAGGAGCCGCTGGAGCATTAGACCTTAAGACTGTATGGGGTAATGATGAAATTATACACTTGGCTTCTCTGGAAAACAAACTGGTTATCTTTGGAAAACAAAACATTGTTATTTACAGCGGGGCCATTAATCCCGCCACAATGGTTTTAGAGGAAATTATACGAGACGTTGGACTTGCGGGTAGAGACAACGTAGTGTACGTAGGGGCCGATCTGTTTTTCCTAAGTTACGAAGGGCTGGTCTCCATAAGGCGTGTCACTCAGACAGACGGTAGGGCTCCCGTTGAGGGACTGTCCACTACAGTTCGTAATGATCTTACCCGTATACTTACTCAGGCTGCCGTAGAAAACATTAAAAGCATATACTACCAGAAAGAAGGTTTTATTCTCACGTTAATGCCTGACAATGACAAAGCCTACGTTTTTGATTTTTCTGTAGGTAAGATGGAGTTTCCCAGGATTACAACGTGGACCTTTAACTTAGAGCCTCTGTCTGCTTTGTACACTTTTGACGGTAAACTTTATTTTGGTACGACTGATTCTTTAGCAGAGTACGATGGATATTACGATGTAACTCTTACGGACTCAACGGCCAGCTTTGGAAATGAAGCAGCTTGTACAGCGGCGGGAGGAACTTGGGACGGATCAAAATGTTGGACCTCAACTAATACAGACTATAGTTGGTTATTTCAAACACCCTGGTCAGACTTTGGAGATCAAGTGTTTGCTAAGATAATCAAGACAGGGTTAATTACCGTTACCGGAGGACAGGGAGCGGCTGCTACTATCCAACTATATAAAGACTACGAGTATGGATCAGCATACTCTAAAACATTTAACTTAACCAGTGATGCCGTTAATTATCTTTACGGTGCTGGTCCCTCAAGTTCTCAGGCTTCTTTGTACGGTAAGGCTACCTATGCAGCAACGTCTGGTCCTAGAGAATATAAAATTCCTTTGGCAAGAACAGGTAAAACATTTAGAATTAGAATGACTTTTGAAGTTAAGGGTAACTACTCAAGTTTAATTACAGCAAACCTCCTTGCGAAAAAAGGAAAAGTTAGGTAACATAGAGAGGATAACATGGCTATAGATTTTTTAGGAAGTTTAATTGGTGGAGGTCTTAGTTATCTAGGGCAACGACAGGCCTCTAAGGATGCTTTAGAAGCTGCTCAACAACAAGCCGCCGCAACCCAGGCCGCTGCTACTGGAGCTTTAGAACAAGCGCAACCTTACGGAGTAGGAGGTCTTGGAGGTACGGCACAGTTTGATGCTGACAGTCGAACTGCTTTAATGAACCTGTCTCCTGAACTTGCTAACATCTACTCAGGAGCCCTTACGCGAAGTGGTTTGTTTGGTCAACAAGCAGGACAGTATGCAGGAATGGACCCCTTTGCTGCTGGGGAGTTGTTTTACCAACAACAACAACCTTACTTCCAAGAGGAAGAGGATAGGCAGAGGACGAACTTAGAGACCCGCCTGTTAGCACAAGGACGCTTAGGGGGTACAGGGGGCGCACAAGAGCAGAGGGCTCTGGAGGAGGCTATAGGGGCTTCTCAGGCACAACGTAGGACTGCTGGGTTTAACAGGGCTCAGGCGTTAATTGATACTCTTCTTGGGCGTGAATCGGGAGACCTGGCTAGGGCCACTGGACTTCTTGATATCCCGCTACAGTACGCTAACGTAGGCCGTGGTATCGGAGGAACTCTGGGACAGGTAGCTGCTTCTGGACTTGCTTCTCAGGCAGCTTCTCAGGGACTTCTTGCGGCAGTACAGGGTACTGGTAATCCTCTGGCCTCTGGTCTAATGGGAGCGGGTGGATACATAACAAAGAACTTTGGATACCAACGTCCACAAGGAACGTAACATGGCTATAGTTGTAGACGATAATGTTCCAGACTTTCTTAGAGAGTTTTTAACTTCTCAAGGGGTCATTAGTGTTAAGGATACTGAGACAGGTGAGACAGGAATTGTTCGTATTCCACCTCGTAGACGAAGACGAGGACCTGAACAAGAACAGGCTGGTAGTCTTGATGAAGAATATACAAACCCTCAGGTAACATCAGCATCCTCTGGGTCTTTATCAGATTTTCTTTCTGGTTTGTTTTCTTCAGATGATACTGATCCTGCTTTTCAAGCTATGTTAACTGACGTTGCTAATCAAGAATTTGTAGGCCTTCCTGAACAAGGAGTGCCAATGCTTGATCCTAATACAGGAGAATATGCATCTTTACGTGACGTAACCTTTGATGAGTTTAACGATCTTCAGAGCGGAGTGGCTAACTCACTTCTTAGCCCTAGTTATCGTGGAAACGAAAGCACAGGTCGTTTCTCTCCTAATTATGATGGTTTTGTAAAAATGAGAGGCCAAGACTTTTATGACAGCATGAGTAAAACCTCAGGAAACTCTGTTGTTGATGGAGCCATGAATTTAGTAAGTGGAATTGGACAATCAGTAACAGACGCTTTTAGTCAACTTGGTGGTTTATTTAATACTGATAATAATGCTGGGGCTCTTAGTGCATATGGCGGTACTGTACCTTCTAATATAATGGGAAGAATTAATCCTGCTTTTACTGATCCTACACTATCGACAGATCGTTTAGTTGGACAAGCTTTAGGAACAGGTTTACTTGGAGTAGCTACTCAGGCTATTCCTGGTGCAAATATTTTAGGATTGGGAGCTAATCTTTTAGGCAAGATGGGATTTCACCATGACTACAATCCTTCTAGGGACGCTAACTTAAATTTTGATGTAACTTCTGGAAGGTTTGAATGGGACTCTCTTGACCCTGGAGGAGGGGGAGTTCAATACGGTAGCAAAGCTAATGAACAAATGATTATAGACGAAGCAAACGAAAACCCAAATCAAAGATTTGATGTTACTTGGCAGGACGAAGAAGGTAATCAGAAAACTGGAAATATATCTTTTGGTGAAGCCAGAGATGTTTTAGGTATACTTAACGATCCAGATTTTATGGATGATCCTCAAGAAGTATGGAACGCTTTTAGTCTTTCCGGTCCAACTTTTGGAAGTCAAGTAATGTTTGGCAATACTAGTAATCAAATGGCTATAAATGAATTTGATGCTACTGGAACGGAAGCAATTAGAAATGAAGCGGGTGCAGTAGCAGATCGACTTGGATTAGGATATACCCAAGAAACAAATTTAGCTGAAGCTATGAGAGATACTTTAGCTGTTGCACCTGAAATGTCTTCTATGTATGACTACAACCCTGATCCAGATGGTATTGGTACTGATTTTGATGCTGATGATGGCATGGGTAGTATGAGCAGCATGGGCTTTGGCGAAGGTGACTTTGGCACTGACGGTTTAATTTAAGAGGAATTTAAGAATGGCTAATGGATTATTTGCAACTAAACCTATGAACACCGCTGGAGAAATCCAGAGGCTTATGCAGTTGGAACAAGAAAAACGTATTCGAGACGCTGGTGCTGGCTTTAGTAACCCTCTGGTAAGAGCCCGTGCTATGGCAGGACAGGGTATGCAGGAGGCCATAAGCGGCATGGGTACTGGACTCACTGGACTTCTTGGGGGTGAGGGGAAAGTACGTATGGACCCTAGGATGCAAGAGGCCCTTAAAAGAGACAAGGATCGTAAAGACCTGTTGGCTATGTATAACAATGCTGATACTGACGGTGACGGAAAAGTTTCTTTACAGGAATATAGAACATTAGCCAAAGAATTTAGAGCTAGAGGTTATCAGTCAGAAGCTCAAGAAGTTCTTAAGGAAGCCGAAAGAGAATACGGAACTGGTTTCCAAAGAATGCAAATGGAAACCAAGAAAACTGAGCAAGATAGAAAGTATGGATTAGATGAGCGTATGGTTAAAACCGCAGAAAACCGTTTGGAAGAAGCAAAAAGAAAAAATGCTGATCAAAAAACAATTGCTGGACTGCAACAAGACTTAAGGGAACGCAAGTTTACATTTGAAAAAACTGCTACTAAAAGAAGGTTAGATCTTAACGAAAAGAAAAATGAAC
>VMHT01037398.1_pt1 | contig 34659 bp, 67 predicted proteins | sample 4693611 | NCBI WGS metagenome assembly VMHT01 (sample SAMN12280063, study PRJNA550983) | marine metagenome | isolation source: seawater sampled from same location over 5 years 0.02-0.2 micron viral filtrate | place: USA: collected off the coast of southern California halfway between the port... ...
TGCCTGAAGGGCTTTGATGAGGGTCTGTGTCTTCCCTCTGGGCTCTCTGTCTATGAGAGTCTTAGTCTCGCTCGTAGGTGTGTGTTCTCTTAGTGTTGTTTCTATTTTTATCTGCGCACGAGTTAGGGTCGGGCCTCACTTCTTGGGTTTGGGCATGCCCTTCAAGAGCTTTCGATATGTTCTTCCGTAGACAGGGTCGGACAGCAGGATTTGAGTCTGCCACTGTAGTAACATGAGGTCTGTCTTGCTAATCCCTCTGCGAGTCTTTCTCTTGGTCTGGCGAACCTCCCCTGATCGGGTCTTTCTTTTAGTCGGGATGGTTTTTCTAGTCGTCTTTGGGAGGGTTCGATTCTTGCCGTAAGTGCCTCCCGCTTTGCGTCGACGCTTGAGGCGATACTTCGCTTTCTTTCCTCGAGCGTTTCGGCTCCTGTATCTCTTTGTTTTAGACTTCTTTTGAGTCGTGACTCTGGATGATGTAGGTTTGCTCAGCCCGTGTGTGGGACTCGCCAGTGTGAAGCAAAACAGTAGAGTGACCAGTCTGATCATGACGCTTCGAGCTCTTCTAGTTTTTCTTTCATCCACACAAGCTCGACCCGCTTTCTGATCTTCACGTTGAAGCCGCTGTTCTCAAACATTCCCTCTTCCCATGGAGGTGTCGGGATGAGATCATTCTCTTCGAAATGCTTGTTTGACCCATGCTCTGCTCGTGTAATCAGGACCGTCTTGTCGTGACGCAAAAACTCTGGCCACCACTCGTTGAACTTCTGTTCCGGGCCTTCAAGCAAGTCAAGAGTTCTATCGAATCGATCCTTTCTATCATCTAAAACACCGTGAGCTCTTTGTACTGCACGACGATCTCCGCTGACACATGCACGCAAAGCTTCGACTGACACATGCGTCGGCCTCCAGGCGTCTTTTCCTACAATAGAATAGATGAGCTCTTCGAATCCGCGCTGGACTCCTCTGCGTGGAATGCCTGACTTCAGCATCTTTCTGCACGTCAAGTAAAACTCATGCAAAACCTGGGGGTCAAAATCGTTCATGTCAGCCTCTCCCTTCGTTGGGGGTGTGGTCAGGAATCGTACAGTCGTGAATCCGCCCACTAATGCTTTCTGCTTTTTCCCTACCGACGAAAGGAATGCATCCCCAGAATGCCAGCTCGCTTGCTGGATGGCTTATCATGTTGTGGACAGTCCAGTTCTTCCAGAGTCTTTTAATCAGCTTCATTCTGATTCTCCTTGTTTCATCTTGATGGTTGTTTCGCCCCTCATGAAATCCTGAACTTCGCCACCTGTAGTGATGACCCATCCTCGACGAAGAGCAGTAGGCTTTGGCTTGCTAGCCCACCCATCAGTCAAGATAAGGTAGCCATCAAACCGGTGCTTGTTCTTGTTAGCATGCTCCGTAGGAGCGTTGAAGCAAGTGCCACCACACCGTGTGCGGCTAGCTTCGGGTGTATTTCCTCGACGCCACGTCGTCTCACTGTCTTCGTCCACGTCAGTGTCGAAGTGAAACGTAACGAACTCGGTGTGACGAGCAAGAGCAGAAAGCTCGCCAAAAAGAAGCTCGAGCTCTTCGTTGCTCACAGATCCACTCTGGTCAACGTAAACAGCGATAGAAGCTGTATAGTTTCGCTTAGAACCGGCATGAACGCCAGGGTACTTCCTGTTCATTCGCTTGATGCTGGACGCACGGTTTGCACGTCGAGAGAAGCCAACGAACTGCTTGAGGATGGACTGCCATGGAATCTCAGATTTGTAAGCCGACCGGATGAGATCGCGTGCGTCAGCGGAAACCGAACCCCACTGACCTTTCTTGTCACATTCTCTGGCAGCAGTCTCAACGACCTTTTTGATTTTGTTTTTGGTCATTTCAGCTTCAGCCTCAGTCATGTCGCCCCACATGTCGTGATCGTCCATCAGATCAGGAATGCCGTCGCCAGCTCCACCTTCACCAGACTCAGGGTCACCTTCGAGTGCCTTTTGTGCTTCGTCGTCCTCCATGAGGCGAGCGAAGTACCACTCGCTAGATTTCAGCTTAGGCATCGATGCGATAAGATCGCTTACGTGTTGGCGCCGTTCCAGAGCTTCTTCAGTCATTCCTTCAAGCTGTTCTTCAGTCAGCTCGTCGAACTGTTTGCCTGGAATGAGACCACCTGCAGGCAGCTCAGACTCTGGAATAAGAGAGTTGATAGCAAGGTCTGTTGCCCAGTTCCAGGTGTGGTGTGGGTCTTTGCGCCGGGTGGTGGTGTGGTGAAAGACTAGGTGGTAGCATTCGTGCTTAAGAAGGCCTTTGATTTGGTCAGGAGTAAGACCGGCCATGAAAGCAGGGTTGTACCACATCTTGATGTCACCATCTTTGGCAAGGACACCAGCAGTTGGAATGCGATCAGTTCGAATCTTCGTCACAGAGCGAAGAACGTGAGAGAAGAAAGGCTCATCCCACATGAGTCGCAAAAGGTGAGGGTCGAGCCGAAAGTCACGTGCTTGCTCCTCAGTGACCTGTGCTACTGGATTTAGATCTGTTGCGGTTCCTTTGTCCATGTTTTCTCCTAACATCTTAGAGGAGGCCTGTCCTCCCCACATTCTTATAATACAACAGGTGCCGCAAATCTGCACAAAACACTCAGTTTTAATTATATTTTTTTCACTTTTCTCACAGGCTCTTTGACAATCTTTCCGTCTTTCATATACCCGATGACTGTGTACTCTAGAGCACTCCAGTGAGCCCACACAGTCGGATAAACGTCTTCGTAGTTGACGACTTCATAATGTGTTGGAGCCGGCTGAATTGGATGGGAAGCATAGATCGCTTCATACAGGTTTGTGTTGGGCTTGACTGTTATTCTATTCACTGTCATTTGATTTCTCCACTAATTTTTTGATGTCTGAAACTGCATTTGCTTCGGGTGTTTCTTTCATCACATCCATGATAATCTTTGCTTCGGGAGTTAGCTTAAAGAGAGGACTTCCGTCAGTCCAAGTAACGTCGATGAATCCATCGTCATAAAGCTGAATCGTGTTGAACACAAGTTCAGCTTCAGCATAATCTCCTTTTTTATAGCATTGTGCAGCGAACCTATCCAGCGCGTAAACGGTCCAGTCAATAACTTGACCACTTTGACTACTCATACTTTGTTCCTCCTCATTCTTGTTGTCAAGTAATCGTACCACACTACATGAACAGAGCCGTCTGGGTGCAAAACTTCACAGAACCCAGAGACTCCTTTTACGTTCCGATTCCTGGGTCCTATCAAAACCATTGGTGTCATCAGTTCCCAGTTTGTGCAATACCACTTATCTTCAAGCGTGTCCTTATGCCTAGGAGATTTCAGCCTGACTAGACTTCCTTCTTTGAGAGTCACTTATCCCTCCGCTGCTTGGCTGACGAACTCGATAAGGCTGGACAACTGCTCGGCCGTTTGCTGAGCTGCAGCAATATCGTCAAGGATCTTTTGACGTTTGTTCATCAGAACCTGCATGGTGTCAAAAGCGGAAGTAGTTGTCATTGAAGAGTCATCAGTCTCAGTGTGCATCTGAATTGTGCCGCCATCTAGATCAAGAGATCTTTCGTTGCCGCGATGATCAGTGCCTGCCAAACCTGTGGCATTAAGAATTGGAATCCAAAGTGTTTCTACCTGCGCACGTGCATCAGTCTTGTCGTTACCCCAGACGTAGAAAGGTGTGTCGCGAAGATGACCACTTCCGTATCCAGGAGACCACTTGTAAATAGCCTTGCGACCGTAGTCTTCCCAGTATCGGGTAATTCTCGTTAGGCGAGATCGCAGCCTGTTGCAACGACGCGTCGACGTAGCTTCAGGCATCCAACTCCGATAGGAATTCTTAGAATCGCCGCACCATTCCCAGTGCTTGTTTACCAGAGCTTCGATCCTGCCGTAGCGAATTCCTCCATCATCATTGATCAGATGCTTGACGAGAGTCCAGAGCTGTTCGAACGTGTAACCACAGTATTGTCCGGCACGACTGTTTCCAGGATTACAAGAGTAACAGTCGTTGTAATCTTTCTTGTTGCCAAGACGGCCGTCGATTCCTCGAGGATACTTGCGAAGCAAATCTCCAACTAGTGCCATCGTCACGTCGTCAGTGCCTGCCTTGCTGATGTCGATAGCGAACTTTGATTTTCTTTGCTTCCTAGCCATTTCTTTTCTCCTAGCACGTTCTGCGTCGAGGACCATCCCCGTCCACATATCTATAGTACTACATCTGCTTAAAGTCTACACAAAAAGCAGTGTAATAATATTAATTTTTTCTAGCTCTTGAGTTTTGATTACTTATTATCATGGAGAAACCCCCAAAGCACAAGACGGGTTCGTTGGCGATTTTTGACCCTGCTGTTAAAGACATCTCGAGAATTCCATTTGTTACATGTAGCCATCATATGGGTGACTACTTCGCTCTACACGAGAGAATAGACATGGATTCTTTTCCCTCATGGAACGACTTTTCAGGTGAGTCTATTGCAGTTCAAAGAGGAACAGTGTGTATAGTGGTTCAAGATAACGGAATGCCTTTTAATTTAGGATTGTTGAGCTTGGAAAATCCAGATATTGATTTTCACCTGTACACAATCTGCGTTAAAGGAGTTTTTCTGATGGCTTTTGGATGTGACTTACGTAGAATGAATGAGATCAGGTGACCACCAGCTAGGCGGACTGCTTCTATTCCACTTAGCCATATATGCTTTGTGCTGATGATAATAATTTTTATAGGCAGCAACAGGATCGTTGGGAACTTTGCAGTCTTCGGGCATGCACTGTGGATGCTCTGTCATAGAAGACTCACTCATTCCGTAAGGAGTTCTTGAGGCTAGCCACTCGTATACAGTTTCAGACTTGTGCACCTTTTCATATCTTGCTGTGTATTCATCGAGCAGTGATCTCATAAGCTGGACATGCCAATTATAGTTTCCCGTATTTTCACTTGTCCACACTGTGCACGGGTGTCTGGTGTGTGTGAGTGTCCATGGAGGTATAAGAGAAGGGTCCGCGTAGTCTACAGCATAGGCTTTTGCTTCTCTAACTCTCTTAAAATCTTCCAAAGCTCTACCAACAGACTTAAGTGCGCCAATCCAATGTGCAACACAAAGCATCTGACCGGCTTCTAGAATCATTTTTACACAATGTTTGTCACAGTGGTACTTAGCTGCAAGTACCGGATCTTTGTCTAGAACAAATATATTCATGTGCTTTTGTCACCCTCTTCAAGAAGTCTTGTTTGCCTTTGTCATTTCTAAGCTGATTATATTCTACTGTGGGTACTTCTGTTGTTTTATGCATAGAACCTTTTATGGTCCTGCCTAGATTCTTTACACCTACGCTGATTCCACAAGATGGTGATCTGGATATTCCTATGAATCCCACTACATCCGGATGCTCTTTGTATATCTCTTCGCATCTTAAGTCTAAGTCTGCAAGAACATTCTTCCCCTTCATGAGGGCACGTGTCTCACCTTCTATGTGAACTAATCTAATCGGCGCCCGGGGTGTTCCAAACAAATCATTTTCAGGACAAATCGGAATTAGGTCTACCCCATTCTTGAGAGCCCAAGATGAAAGTGTTTCAACTTTCTTATTCGCTCCGTTCCATCTTACGTTTTCTCCAAGTAGACATGCGCTAACCAAAACTTTCATCGAGCATAAAACCCTAATCGACTATCTGCATTGTCCTCAATAAAAGTATATCCTTCAGGCTGATCAGTTTCAATGCCTTTAAAGACAGGAATTAAAGATGTATAGGGCCTGTCTTTAAAGTCAGGATTGTGTCTTAAGTGAATTTCAATTATTTTTCCGCCGATCATCTCAACATTAAAATATTTGTGCCGCGGAAGTAAGCTTCTTAAAAGATCAGGGAAGGGTACTTTGTCATCTGTTCTTCTCCACTCTTTCCACTGCCACAAAGGAGAAGAATTTTCTCTTATTCCCTCAACGCAGAGGACTTGTTTTTCACCCTCATAATCAACACTCAAGTGACGACCTGAAAATATCTCAGACCAAAACATTCCATCTTTCATGATATCGTCTGTGGTGTCCTCGATATGCTGAAATTCTGCGCTACGACCCATGCCCATCAGATTGACGCAAGGTCTAACAATATACATCCCGGGTGATGGAACATTTACACCGTGAGGACCACAAACATGTCCGGATTTTCGTGCTACAATAAGCTTGTCGAAAATCCACAAATCTTCATCAGGGCATTGAGGCCAGACGTCGGTATCATCAAATTGTTTCATGACTTCTTGGGTAAGTTGGGCCTAATCCAATGAGCGAATATATAGTATCCTGCATTGAAGATCTGATTGACGACAGGAAGTCTCGAGAAGTAGACAGACTTTTTAAATCCCATCTTTTCGTACATCAACCTGAACGTTTCAATACCTACTGATTCTTTTCCTTCGAACTCTCCCCGCATTTCAGATTCAAAGTCGACCCCAGTAGAATCGAAACTACTACTGCTAATATCAACAAACTCAATTCCACATTCTTCTCCCCTCTTTCTAACAGCGTTTATTTCTAGAGAGCAGACGTAACAGCTCTCATCGTAGTATACTTTATCTTTCATCTTTCTCCAGTATTTCAATCTCAAACTTTCTAAAAAAGCGAGGCACTACAAAGTATATTGGCAAAAAGCACAGTGTTGAAGCAAAGTAAACAAAGACAGCAAGATCTACTATCATGAGAACAGAACAATACTCAACATCACGCCAAATGATATCACCACAACAGGAACAGCAACAGCTACTATAATCTCTGCCCAAGGCTCTAAGTTTTTCATTTACTTTCCTTAGCTGGAAACCTTCCTTGATTTCCCATACCGTCGTAATCTATGAAGTCGGGCTCATTGATACTTTTTCTCACAGTAATTTTTTCTATTACTACGGTGGGAGACTTTTGCTCTTTCTTTCCAAAAAGCTTCATCAGAAATTTAAACATGGTAAACCTTTCGAGTTTTCTAAATTTCGTTGGGACTTCTAGAGAAGATTACGTGAGAATCAGGTATGTACTCGCACAGCCAGTTCTCCAAATCATCTGAACACCTGAAATCTATCGTTTTGTCTTTGTCAATTGCTTTCCAGACGCCAATCTTCTCCAAAATGTCTGCTTTGTTAAAGATGACTTTGTTTGCACCGTTAATCATGATTGACTTCGTGAGAGTCTCAATGTCTAGCCAGTTAACCTGCCTAGGCCTTCCAGTTGTAGCACCGTACTCTTTACCGACTTCTCTAATTTCTTCAAAAATTTCTTCAGTCCCAGCAAACTTTTTTGCCCCCACGTAAGTCTCATATACTTTTGCGACACCCCAGACATCTCTAATAGCTGAGTGTGGGACTCCTGACTGGATCACCCCCGCAACAGTACATGAGGACGAGGTCACATATGGATAGTCTCCCCAGTCTATGTCTAACCCAAACCCTTGAGCTCCTTCGCATAGAACTTCTACGTTTTTGAGATCGCTGCGATGAAGCTCGTCAAATACATCAACAACCCATTCATCAAGCTCAGGCATCTCTTTGGCTAAGACCCCTTTTCTGTAGTGCTTGTCTCTGTACGCAGGTCCATTTCCAGTTTTGGTAGTTCCGATTTTCACGTCTTTTCTATCTTCCGCGATATGAAAGTCTGTGATCACGTGTGCATTTTCTGCAATCATCAGATAGTCAGTAACATTTAGGCCGGCGGACTCTAGATCTTCTATTTCCTTATACAGCTTATCAATGTTAATTACACACCCGGGCCCAATAATTGAAGGGATCTTATAAAAACCTCCACAAGGTATGTGATGTGTTACAAATTTTTTCCCCTCGTGATAAATTGTGTGGCCTGCATTACACCCACCATTAAACCGAAGAACATGTGTGTAGTTTCCGTTCCTGGCTAGTTGATGTGTGACCTTACCTTTTCCTTCATCACCATACTGAAGTCCTACGACAACGTCAGCAATCATATTTTCTGCTCCATGTGTTTGCTCACCATTATAACATGCTACTCTAGAGAATGATACCACAAAGCTAGACTAGAATAACCATCAGAAGTTCCAATAGCTGCTTCAAACGCTTCCTTGTTATACCTAATGTTGTGACCGTCAGTAGCACCAGACCACCCGTATCCGCCTCTAAAAGTACCTCTCCAGACCCCTGCTGGATCGTTTGCTATGTAGTGCGTGCCATCAAATCCAGTTACAACAAGAACGTGACCATATCCTGTGAAGTAACCATGTACGATCATGACATCTCCGCCAGAAGCTCGAGATCGGAACTCTCCTAGCGATCCACTTGTGTCTGTCACAAGCCGACCTGAGATATCTTCAGCTTGTGCAATAGTATTGAACATGTAGGAGAGGTTGTGTGGGCTCTGTGCGTAATCTTTTCCCCACGATGACGTGATGTCGTCAGGCACTCCTCTCCATCCAAGATGAGCTAACACCATGGCGACACTGGTGTTCTGGCAGGAAGCTCCTGGAAACAGTCGATTTGAATATTGGAAGAAGTAAGGTACCCCAGTGCTGTTCGACACTTGGGACTCTGGTTCTGGATAAGATTCCGGGATGTCGCTGGCTTCTTCTAGGCCGACAGTTTCACATGAAACCCAAACGTTACCTTCTTCGACACATACACATGGAATACCTGCACAGTCATTAGTGGCTTCTTGTGCTTCTACGGAAACAGCGTAACCAGACCAAATGCACCCAGGAGCACAAGAAGTCCCTACTGTAGAAAAAGTATCACCTTTGGGTACTACAACTTCTGGACTGTTTTTGCTAAAATCTTGATTCTCAATAAGAGTATCTGAGCATCCCATCACAAGAAAAAGTACTATCGTCACATTTTTCATTCACTTTCCCTTTCCTTGACCTTGTCCGTAAGCCATGAAGAAGATTGAGGCTTGTCTTTGCCACCCACCCCAAACATGATTTTGCATCCAATAGCGTCACAGACATCAGCTTCCGGAATCTTGCCTCTATCACTTCTGTCTCCTCCCTTTGTAAAAATATTGGGAAGAATTTTCTCTATCGCGCCGATGCAATTTTGAGTACCGTCATACCACCTAACAACATGATCGACACCCTGGATAGCACTGATGATTTCCATTCGTTCTTGCTCAGGCATGAAGACGAAACCTTTTTTGTTCTTTAAAAACTCGTCTCCATTGGCTACTACAACGAATATTGCACTAGGGTAATCTCGCTTAATCGAAGCAGACTCCACAAGACACCTTACATGACCTACATGCAAGGGATCAAATCCGCCGCACGTAAGAATGATCCCAAGAGGAATATCATCATTTATCCTGCGGTCGGAAGCATATTTTACAAAATCATCAATGTTATTCCAGATTGCCATCCTAGGTCTCCTAGATCTCTATGGTGATCACGCCGTTGCCAACAGACTCGGATTCAAACTTTGCGCTCCACCCGCTCAGGCAAGTAAACTGACCTTCGTGGGCGTTTCGAAGTTCATCGACAGTAGTGTGCAGGGTTGCTGTCAGAGTAGTGTACCCTCGCTTGTGGTCATACTGTTCTGTACTGAAATCGATAAAGTCACAGAAATCGTACGGGTTCTCCTTGATCTTTTCAATGCAGTGTCCATCGAAGTCGTAGGAGTCACGCTCATAATCATCAAGCATTTCCCAATCGCGAAGTGTCTGGATCAGATCGTCCTCGAACTTGATCCCAGATCGAGCAGCGTCTACCAGGTTGTCAATCACGCTTGTTTCCTCCATGACAGTTTCATCCTGGGTTTCGTTATAGTGTACAACATCGGCACCATCTTCGTAGAAGAGCTCTACTCGAGTGTCACCTGAAACTTCCATCTTGTCAAAAGAACTAATCAACTTGTCTTGTGGACTAACAGCTGCTGAAACCAGGGACAGTTCTTCAAAACTGCATGGTGTGCCACTTCGATACGGATCAAGCCAGATACGTGCTCCAACTCCCTGCTCAACTGAAATCTCATATACAGTTCCTTCTGCTTCAGATCCAATATCGTCGTTGTGCGTTACTTTTGCACCAACCTTAAAGGGTTCTGCTGCTCTAATCTTTTCCATTCGCGTTGTCCAATCTGTAGCCACTTCTTTGACCTCTTCTTTCTTTTTTGTTTTTTGTGCTTCTTGCACTTCTTCTGTTTCCATTTCGGTGATAATCTCGGACGTCGTTTGCTTCTTTGTTGTTAGCTCTTTTACGATGCAATTAAAGAGCTCTCCAGTAAATGCTGGATGACGCTTCTTACCCTTGAACATTGTTTTAAATTCGTCAAAATCTAAGAGCTGTGTTTGGGTCCAACTTCCAGTTGTATCCCATTCTGAATTGGATTTCTCTACAACTTCGTAGCAATGTTTTACGCTTACCAGCTTTTCGTTATCATCATCTAGCTCGATTAGCTCTTGACTCTCAACGTAGATGCTACTAATGCTTCGGCCGATTTTCGCGTAATGGGAAAAAACATCTAGGCTACCAAGAGAAACAACTTTCGATTCTGAGAATTTCTGCATAAAGTTGTTAGTTCTATTGTAAGTTCGAACTAGCGCTCCTGGATTGATACCTTTCTCCAAGAGAGTGTTGATATACTTCTCCCTTGCCAAAACGCTCACTTTTTCGTAGGCCTTAAAGTCTTTCTCAATCGTGTCGCACTTTGCGCGGGTATGTTTATTATTACTGCAGTATGTACAAGGCATTAGCGCAACCCCTGTCGTCGTTGTCGTTTCTTAGGTTCTTTGTAGTCTTTCCACTCTTTGTAATATTCTTTTGTCTCTTCAATGATCTCGTAGTACTCTTGCTGGGTGATATAACCCTTTTTGAGCCGTATCTTTAAGAGAGACTTTTCAGTCTTAAGTGCCTGCCCCTTTCTACGCAGCATGCTATCAATTAAAGTTTCTTTTGTCCATGTCATTGTCTTTCTCCCTAGTCTGCTCTATTTTTCCAATTTGGATTGCTGACCTCTCTTGCAGCACCCAGAACTTCCTCTACGATGTCACATGGAATGTGAACTTTCCATGTCGGATTATCTACGTCTCCCTTGAGAGTGGACCCGATTGAAAGAACCGGGGCAGACCCTTCTCCGTATGGCTCTTCGATACGTGTCAAGACTATTGAAGCTTTTTCTCTATCTCTATATGGAACTACTATTCGAAACACCCTTCTACCCCAAATATGCTCTTACAGCAGTTATCAAGCCTGCCGATTCAAATTCAATAACATCAGTGACAAGAAGCTCATCGTCATCAACTGCAATTTTCATTTCTACAACAACGGTTGTGTCTTGTTCCACTGTATTCAAGACCTCTACGTTCAGATTGTCAGTGCCTTCAAATATCCCGGACACAACTGAAATGAACTCTTCTCTGTTGTTAGCAGTGTTGTCCCAGTCTCTTAGCTGAGCTTCTGGCGCAAGTGTTTGACGGACTCCCTCTAAGTTCTTCGATCCGAACAGATTCAAATATTTTAATGCTTTGCTTGTGTACATTTTTCTCCTTTTCAGCACGCAGCCTTGAGCTGATTCCCTTCTAGAAAATCAGCTTTGTACTTGAACAAGGCGCGCTCTTTCATCTTACATTCCAGGACGACGTCCACGCTGTGACCTAGATCTTGGAACGGCTCGTAGTACCAGTCGCTGTGCTCCACAACTTTCGCCTTTGGGTCTTCATAACGCTTTCGACTGTTTGAGTGATGACATTGAGGACGAATACCTTTAGGCCAAGTAGAAATTGCCATCTCGAAAGCTTCTTCATATGAGCTGTCTTGCGGTCCACACTCGAAGTGATGACTGTCAAAAACGATAGGAACGCCGGTGTATTTGTGAACCATTTCGTAGAGCATTTTTGCAGAGTACATGTTGGGCTTATCATCGTTTTCAACTGTAAGCCTTGACTTTACAGAGTCGGGAAGAAGCTCAAAATTCCTACACCATCTTTCAGTTGCGGACTTTCGGTCTCCGTAAGCACCTCCAATGTGAATGTTGATTTTTGCACCGTGAGTTCGGGGAAGTTTCATCATGTCCATGATCTCCCCATGAATACGCAAATCAGTGACACAATTTCGAACAACGTGCTCTTTCTCTGATGTGAGGACGTTGAATTGACCTGGGTGCATGGAGAGTCTCTGGCCGTTTGAAACCGCCATTTCTCCTGCGACTTGCAAGTTAGACCTAATGCTGTCATAATCAGGCAGATCTTCGAGCCGGTATTCGCTTGCCCATGGGAACAAACACGAAGTAACCCGGAATACTTTGACACCGTGCGCGTTGTTCCACGCAACGTATTTAATGAGGTCCATAGAGTTTGCAAGTGCAAGCTCTGAAGCATACTCTATTCCTTTTGCCTGAAATGTGCGCTTAATCATGCTTCTGCTGCAGAATATCTTAGGCTTTTCAGCACAAAGTGACATGTTTAAACAGGCATAGCCGAATCTTGTTGTCATGGTATCTCCATGTTTCCGTTGAACGTGTTATTATTATAGATCAACTACACAAAGTCTGCACAAATTATTGGTTTTAATTTTCTTCTAGCTGCGGACCGCTCTTTTTAGTCTGATCTTCTATTGCTCCCACCACCTTCAGCCCATGCCCACAGTTCGGGCATATGCAGAACAGAGTTGCAGCGGACGTATTACTGTCAAGCTTGCTCGTCATATCTTTAAGTTCAGCTTCTAAAAGTCTGCCCATGTATTGATCGCGAGGTTTAGACAAAGGGGGTGCTGAAATTTGAACTTTTGTTTTAGGCAGTTCTTTTTCTTCTTTTTTCTGTATGACAAAATCGCCTGCATCATTTACTTCAAGGCCCAGTGTCTTTGCAATCTCTAGAATCTGATTGAGACGCGTCGTGTACAGCTTCTTTACCCCCAAAGAATCAGTAATGACTTTTCTCCAGACTTTGCTAGAAGCAGCAGGGCGAGATGAGTCTGCGTATTCATTGTAGCTGTTGACTAAAGCTTGAGCTGCTTCTTTAAGTTGGGACTGCTTCATATGCCCTCAATCAAACCTTTTCTATTTCATCTGCATACAGAACTTCCACTGTTTTGTCGACGCCCCAGTCTTTTTCAATGATGGAAGAATCAAACTCTACTTCATAGCATCTGAGTATGCCGTCCAGTGTCATTACAGCTTCATCTAGCTCGGTGTCCAAGGGCAAATACATGCTAGGGCCACAGACTTCTTTGCCGAAGTCAGTAGACTCCGGAACTATAACTTCAAACTTCACGTGAGACGAGAGAACCTTGCCTTCTCTTCCCGAATAAGTCTTGACAATTTCTCCGTTTTCGTACGATCTAGGGGTGGATTCTTCTAGCCTAGATGTCTCAACCGAAACCAGATCAGAAAACTTCTTTTTGAACTTTGCGTCCATCTCATCTTGAATCTCCTTGTATTCCTTAATGAGCCTATTATACTGAGCTGCAAAGTCTCCGGACAAATACTTCATGGTGTCTCCTTCTAAAAATTCTTTTTACGCCAATAGTCGAAAGCAACAGAGCCAACGAATATTGCACAACCCAAAGTCGCGACGTCAATCAGAAATTCTAACAATTTAAATTACTCCATTCTTTCTGTATGAAAACAATACAGAAAATTTCAGGAATGTTCAAGATTATGAGATTTTTTGAGATCAGGATTCCAGGGCTGCCACCAGTCAGTGTGTTCTCGATGTACACTTCCATTCACCAGCAAGTTTGCCATGCCGTATTCAGCCATTGAGTCTTCGTCAGTGCACCAACTTACAAAGACTGCCGGCACATTATACCCCTCTATCCAGACTAAGTCACCTGGTTTCACTGATCAACTCCAAGTCGTCAACCCAATCCATAACCACTCCATTGCAAAAATCATCGGCGGGAGTCCAGTGAACCATTGCTCGCTCTGATGGTCCTGAATTAATATACTTCTTTCTTACATAAAGAACAATGCCTCGCATCGTATCTGTCTCGTCATGCCTGTAAGATACCAAATCTCCAACACTTACCATCTGACAATTTTCCTCCCTAGAACGAAAAGAACTGTCATGACTACACACACAGCAACAACAACTGCAGCACTTTCTACGTATTCTGCAAGCTGCATATCTATCAGACCAACTTCAGGCATCAACCACCACCCACCGATACAATTTCTAGGAAGTCCATCTCTTCATCATAGAAAGGCTCCACAGTTCCGTCACTCCACATCACAATAGTCACAATGCCACAATTTTTCGATTTCCCAGGGTCTTGCCAAGTCCGGACCTCAGTAACTACACCTGGGTGATCGTAGACTGTCCTAGGCAAGTCTTCAACTTTAGGATATATATGACATACTAAATCACCGGCTTTCATTTAGCACCTCCAATTCATCAGTGTATTCCCAAGTGATATTGCCTCTAGAAGGTTTACGCTCTTCAGACCACATGACATCAATAGTAACCATTATGCCGTGATGATCTTCTGTCATATGCGGCTTATTAAGGACGAGACCAGTCATACCAGAAGTGTGAAGCTCTTCGTGAGGAAAGATTCTGTATCTGACTAAATCACCGACTTTCATCTGAAGAATCCCCACGTAATAAGGCCAGCAAGAATAAAAACTACTGGTAGAACTTCATGTAACTCGAACACTTACTACTCCTGACCTTCGCTGATCAGCTCTGCACTCTGTTCTATTTGTCGACCAAGCTCAATAAACCGGCCGTCAGCCAATACGAGCCAGTCATACTCTAAGCTGTCTTTCCTAGGTATCTTTTCGACTAAGATAGCTGTGAAACTCTCTAGCTTAAAATGATTATATACACCGCGCGCTAATTTTACAACGCTACCGGCTTTCATTGATAACCTCTATGAGATCGTGCTGAACAGTACTAATGGTGTCTCCGTTCGGTGCGCGCTTATGAAACCACATAACTTCAGCGCATGTGTAATCACCGCCTGAATACCGGTCTGGATGAGATTCGCTAAGTTGACACTTATATGTGACCATTCCCATGAAGAGACCGGTCTCGTCTGGATACATTTTCCTTCTTACTAAATCACCCGGCTTCACTTAGATTATCTCCAACGTGTTTTTTGTGTGCCATGCAGGCAGTGCTGTTGACTTAACATTCCAGAGAACTTCATAAGAAGTATTTTTTCTATGGCTGCCTCCTGTAAGAGCCCGAATGATAAGCCCAGTGGCATTCCAATCTTCTTCAGACATGAACCTCATTTTTCTCTTTAGTCTGACTAGATCACCGACTTTCATTAATGACCTCAAGATCTCTCTGTGCAGCCAGAATCATTTCTCCATCTTCGTTCAAATAAGTTGCAGCAGGAGAAGAAGCACCACAAAACATGTCATGTCCTATCCACTGAACTATACCGACAGACTCCCAGGCTTGGCTCTCGAGTGGTACTTCTGATCTTGGGACATCACCTGCCTTCCACTCCCTGTATCTGACAAGGTCTCCCAGTTTCATTTGTAACAGCCTCTTGCTCTGTCATCACACGGAACGCAGTAAGCTCCGGAGCACTGGCTGCCGTGCTCAGTTTCCTTGTTACAAGAGTGACAGAATCGATAGTGCCATCCTTCATCGTTGGCACCTCCGTCCATGTGATATGCCTCTGAGCGCAGACTGTAAGCCATTCCGCCTCGGTATGCGCTGGAGTAGTAATTTCGTCGTCGATAACTCATTGTGTTAACCTTTCAGGTTTACTTAGTAATCTGCTTATGTCCATTCTAAAGACTGTAAGCACATAATTGTTTCTTGTATACATGACTTCGTAGAAGCCCTTTTCGTTGTCTGCCTTCAAGACCAAAGCTGGGCCGGACGGCGAAACAAGCATCATTTCTTCCTTGAGTTCAATGAGGTCGCCCTCACTTAATGTGCCTTCAAATTCATGAAAGTTTAAGCATTCTTGAGCAGACGTCATGAACATGTTCTTAAACTGCCTCCACGTAATCACGAGGAATGAAAACTTCACGCCCGGTTGCAGGGTCTAGAATTAGACATTGACCAGGATGCTTGTGGTAGTTCCAGTAGCCAACGGCTCGTGCACGAAGAACCTGGTAAACTCGCCCGGGAAAGATTTGAACTGCCGTTGAGGTTGGAGGAAGTCGGCTTTCACCGTCATCTCGCATCGTGATATGCCAAGCGTCTTCGCCAGCAGCCTTTGCTTCTTCAATCTGCTTTTGAATGTCAGCCTGATACGCTTCCGAGTCGGCTTGTGTAAACTTTGACTTACCCCAGATCGCTGGAGCTTCGTTGCTATAGCGAACAGACTGTTCAGCTCGATCTACTGCAGCCTCGTTGAGCTGGACCAGACCACCTTTGCGAATCTTCTTTTCGTTAACGTTCTGCACTTAGCCTACCTTCTTGACAGCTGGCAGGTAATGCTCAGTGCAGAGCCCGCTGTCCCACTTGACCAGGACCAGCTTTGCACCCCGGCGAAGACCGACCACTCGACCGTAACCTTCGCCCATGTGACTTACTCTGTCTCCAATCTTAATCATATTTTCTGTTCCTTTCCTTCCTTATGTATCTATTATACAACAGGTGCACAAAATCTGCACATTTTGCTAGGACTTTTTGATTAATTTTAGTTTTTCTGAACGTGTCATCGATTTAATTCGAGATTCTTTGGTGCACGCATCAGATCTGTTTTTGCACTGTTCAGAATACACTACTCGTACTGGGCGTCTGCTTCGTGTGTATTTTGCACCTTTAGGTGAGCTGTTGTGCTCCTTGATGCGCCTGACAAGATCTGTGGTTACCCCCGTATAAAGAGACGTATCGGCACACTCAGCAATATATACGTACCACATCTTGAACTAAAATATTACTGGCCGATGGTTTGCGTCAACAGCAACGAAAACTACGTTGCTAAAATTGGCAATAAGGGTTCCGTCTATTTTTCGGACGGTAGCCCTGAATGTGATGCTAGTTTTGCCTGTTCCTTCTAGCGAAGTTACTACCTCTAAAATATCACCTAGGCGAGCTGTATCAACAAAGTCGATGTCTCCGATATATCGAGTTGCACAAACACCCTGAGTCTTTATTTTTGCTTCCATGCCGCACGCTTCGTCAACCCACTTCATCAGTATTCCACCATGTAGTGTGCCGTGTGCATTAAGATCAGGTTGTGTGACTAGATATCTGTACAACATTACTAAACTTCATGACCTTCGTCGAAAGCCATCTTTTCCCACTTGGACCAGTTTTCATCGAGAGTGTCTGCCACTCCTTCCCACTGCTCTTCTGTGAACGTCTTGTCCATCTCGCTGTTTTCAACGATCTTGTGAGTCTCCTCCTCAATTGTTTCAAGAGACCACTCGCTAAAGTCTCCTCGAGGGCGATATCCGTATACGTCCTTGTGAGTGTCAGAGTAGGCAGAGAACGCCATGCTGCGCTCATACTCATAAGCATTCGGGTAGTCGCCTTCTGCAGGAATAGCAGGAAGCATGTAGAAAGTACAGCCCTCAGCTTCGCACTCTTTTCGAATCGCTTCAGCTCTGTCTGCAACGTATTCTGCAACGCTAGTGTTGTTTTGGAGTCTGATTTCTCGAGATGATAGCTTCATGAAGTCTCCTTAGCTTATGTTCTTATAATAACACGCTGCCGGCAAATCTACACGTTTTTTCTTATATTTATAAGAATTTTTTGACACTTTCTGAAAGGCATGCAAGAGTCGACGGGCTGCTCATTCGATGATCATCATCGCAGGCAATAACGTTAGCACCGACACTATTCCTAAATACTTCTTGTGTGTCTGCAAAAGAGACAACGTCATCCGACTCGGAATGCAGAATGATTGTGCCTGAATCTACTTTTCCCTCTAGTCCATATTTTTTCCAAGCCGGTGCGACCAAAACCTTTCGTGCCCCGGCAGCATTCACGGCCATTGCAACCGCACCTCCACGGGATGAGCCTACAATGACATCGGGCGCTTCTGAGTCTACAAGATTTTGCGCAATCGATACAGACTCGTCAAACGAATCTTTTGGGAGAGATGGATTTAAGACCGTGTGTCCCTCTAGGGACAGCGCGGTTGGCTTAGTGCCTCCCGGTTTAGATTCGAGACCATGCAAAAACAATATCTTAAGATTCGTCATCTTTATCACCCCAATATTCCTCTAGTTTATTCTGTGCCCAAAACCCTGTCAGGATTAGTGTAGAAAAGAAAGCTATGACAACGATTATTTTAGTTGCCGTCAACATGTCGAAGATCCTACAACTTCTAGATTCTCAACTCTCCATGACCTCAACCCTTGAGGCAGCTGAACACTAGCAAACGCGTTCAGTGTCTGTGTTGCACTTAGGACAATCCCAACAGCGTCAATTTCATCTTCTTTGACACACCCATAAATCTTTGTCACTAGATCTCCAGGTGAAACTCTCAAGTCGCTGGGTTTGTCTTTGCTTCTCTTCATATCTGCTATCTCCCTATTTCTTTTGCATCAGCTCGTGTGCTAACATACTGATAGCTTCCTTTGTTATATAGGGGTGCAGTGCACTTTTTCTTATGTTGAATTTGTTGCTGTGCTTTTTTATCACCGCAGACGAGGCAAGTTTTGTACCCTAGCTTCAATCGTCTTGGGTTGAAAGCATCGCCGCACAAATAACACTCAGGCCAGCTTTCCATATTAAAGTCATGTATTTCAGTTCCCATAAAAGATTAGTCCCAACGCATAACATGTTGCGTAAAACGTGATGATAATTACTACCGGTTCCATCACCACCGCTCCCATGGGTCACTTCGTGACTGGTGTCTCTGCTTGTACTTCCACTTGATTTCGTCGTACCAGTCTTCTAGTTTTTTGTAGAGAAGAATTCCTACAACAACTGCCACCACATTTATTACAAACTGCTGAATCATTTAGTTTTTTATCCCCCATGGAGTATTAGAATTCCAGTATGGACTTCCTGTCTCTAGGTAGTTCGATAGCATTGCTAGCAAATAAGCATACCCACCCGACACGATCACGCCTTTCGCGATCTGGTCTATCCACTGATGTGTAGTCACTTGACTTTCCCTTTCACGGCGAATGAGCTTAGCTTTGTAATCTTCCTGTCACCTGAGAGTAGAACTGCATGACGAGGCGCCTCATCGTTCCACATGACAGTGTAATTGCGAACTGGAGAGCAAGGGTGACCTGGGTATAGCATCTCTTTGTCGAGAATCAATCCAATGTGCCCAGTATCTGCCTCAATCATGTCACCGACCTTCATCTTATCGACTCCTCAAAAGAAAGACTACAGCCTCCATTGCAGCCTCAAGCATGGGGTTGTTCTTGTTTTCAATCCGAAGGTTTCGGTTCAGCCATCGAATGTTAGCAAACTTCGAGGTATCCATTCGCATCGCTGGAACCTCCATGGTTTCCAAAAGAGTCTTAAGAGCAGACTCTTTTCGACGGATATCTTCTTTTGTAATCTGCATTACTTAACCCAATCAGCTTCTTTTGTCATGTTTGATACGATGTAACCACTGTAGATATAGCCATTGTCATGCTTGACCATAGCCATGGTACCACCGCAGTAAAGTTTTACCACTGTAAACTCTGGCTTGGAGCCCTTCTTGCGGTCCGCGATTCGTGGTGCCCGGTAGTAAACCCTGTCTCCAACTTTGATCTTCTTGGCCATCTTGACCTCCCTTGATGTGGTTCCTATCCTTTATAGTTCTATTGTACACTATCCTGGCACTGTCTGCACAAATTTACAAATTTTATTTTTATTCTATGACAACAAGAAGGGGAATTTAGATGGTCTAGTCTTCTGATTCTTTGCGCCACTTTTCAAGCTTCTTGACTCTCTTCTCTAGACGCTCACCGTCGAAGTCAGCATCGACGGATATTTTGTTCTCAAGAGTTCCAACTCTAGATTTAACCTCAGCTAAGTCTGCAGTAAGCTGAGCGTGAACTGCCTGGCACTGACCCGGTGACTTGTCTTGACCCTTCGATTCGATCTTGATCTTCGCCATCTTCTCTTCGTGCTTCTGCTCTGACCACTGCCTGTAGAACTTAAAGGCTGCCCCTCCTCCGAAAACTGCAAGAGCTGCGAGGATGATCGCTACTGTTGGGTCTGTGGCATTGTCTTTGGCAATCTTCATGAGGTCCTGGGACACTGCGTCGGGTGTGGGTTGCTGTACAGTTGCAATTAACTGTGAATTTGATTTTGGCATGTTTTCGCCTCCTTCTTTTTTCTCTTCGTTTTTTTCTTCAGTGAGAGTAATTAAATTCTCTTCCGACGGTTTTGCTACCACTTCTGTAAGTATAGGTTCAGTTACCTGGGGTTCTTCTAGTTTTTTAGAACCTCCGGGCCTTCCCGTACTCTGTTCTTTAGTTTCTCGTGCGTCTTCTTCGCGCACAGGCTTTCGAATCTCCTTTCTGGTTTCCGAAACGGGTGGAGGAGCTTCTTGAGTCTTTTTGATATCTTGAGGTTCATAGGGGATTCTGAGAACTGTTCCCACTTCTAGATCGCAGTTAACGGTCCAATCATCTATCCAAGAATTTCCCTTGGAATCTAGAAGCTTCTCCTCTATGAGAATGGATACATCGCCTTTTTGTAACTTGCATTTTGACATTTTAATTTCCTTAGAGAGAGATTACGATCACATCGATCACTGCGGACCCTGTGTTTCCTTTGTTGACCAGCTCCAATCGATCCGGAGATATCCCGCGTGTGACAAGATATTCTTCAACCCGATCCACAACTCTCTCGCCGTATTCTTCAGAACGTTCGCTAAGAGTATTTATCTCGATCCTGACTCGCATCGTTGGATGTTTGTCCAGCAGATCTTTGACGGCTGCCAAGCTTTTATATACACCGTCCTGAAATTTATAAGCTTCAGGCTCATCTTCTGCCTTTTGTTTCTTTTCTTCTACTTGTTTGAGTTTGTCCTCTTTTTGAGGAGATCTGGTCTCTTCTCTTTCGTAACTTAGTGACATCAGACCACGTAGCTTAGGAGTGCCCGGATCATTTGAGATGCCGACCGAAATCCCTGGTTGAATTACGATACTGCCGACCTTGAACCTGTAGCTTACCACAACCTCGGATGGGTTGTAATCCATGTAGCGTCGTTCAATCCACTCTGCAGCAATTCTCCCATCTTCAGGACCAATATAAAGACCAGCTGTAATATCCTTCTCGAGATCTTCAAGCGGATCTCTTCCTACAAAACCCATGCTTAAACCGAACGAATCTCCGAAGTAACCTCCACTAGCCCCAAGTTCAGGAATCCAGCGGTCGCTTGATATCGGAACGTAACCACTTCCTCTAATCACGATTCCGAACTTCTTTACCTCTGAAGAAAACCCTATCGTGAGGCGAGGATCAAGAAGGTCGGGCTGTTCAGGCACAATGATTTCCGCAATCGCATCCGCACCCAAAAACAGCCTGCAACTGTTTGGTCCAAAGTTAACCTGGCTGCTGATCTCTTGGTGAATCAAGTGCTCAACAAGAACATCTCTTTCGCTTCCCGAAACTTTGTAAACGAGAGGACTCCACGCGTAACCGGTAACTGATCGTAAAGAGAATTCACCTCTTGCGGGTGAATCCATTGTGAGGAAATCGTTCCCGTATGGAATTCTGTAGGTTTGATGTTTAGGAACTTCTGCTAAAGCACTTGAGGTAATAATCAAGGCTAACAGCACGAGTACAACAGAGGATCTTCTTCGCATCAATGTGAGGATTCCTGCAAAGATTATCAAGGAAATCGGTGAACTCGTGCCTGTAGAAGAACATCCCCACCCTCCTCCGTACTCTGCTTCGATCATCGCACCCGCATCAGGAATGGGTTGAGCTTCGGCATCGAGTTCCCCAGCTTCCGCATCAACAACGGGTGAGGCATCCACAATCACAGCAGAATCCACGGATACCTGAACATCTGGCAAGACAGCTGCATCCGGAATGATAGAAACATCGGGAACAGCGGCATCGACCACAGCAGAATCAGGTTCCATGATCTCTGCATCCGGAACAGCAGCATCCACACTCACGTCAGGAATAGCAGCATCTACAATGATTTCAGCATCGATTTCGGCATCGGGTATCGCAGCATCTACTTCAGCATCTACTTCCGCATCAATCGCTGCATCTGGAATTGCCGCATCGGGTATGATCGAATCATCGACGGGATCACACACATCTCCGATTCCATCTTCATCGATATCTTCTTGTCCAGGATTTGCAGCAGCTGGACAGTTATCGATATCGCCACAGACACCATCAGCATCTGAATCGTTGTCTGGGTCAAGTGGGCAAGGGTCAAAATCATCGCAGAGAGCATCTTCGTCAGTATCACCCAAAACGTCGTTCCCAGTACACACATCCACAGAATCACAGATCCCGTCACCGTCAGTGTCGTCGGGATTGTTTTCAGGACACACATCACAGCCATCTGGAACTCCATCGCCATCAAGATCTGCAGCATCACTAAAACCTAAACAGATATCTACATCATCACAAACACCGTCCGCATCAGCGTCATCTGGGTTGCTGGTTGGACACTGGTCACAAAGATCGGGAGAGCCATCGCCGTCAGTGTCGATGCTGTCATCAAACCCGGGACAAATGTCCGCAGAATCGCAAACGTTGTCGAAGTCAGAATCGTCCGGATTATCTAATGGGCAAGGATCCGCATCACCACATACTCCATCACCGTCTGCGTCATTCGCTGCATCTAGTGGACAATCATCCAGGCAGTCAACAATCGTGTCACCATCTGAATCTAGCAGGTCATCTTCTCCAGGGCACACATCTTGTGGATCCAAAATAGTATCACCATCAGAATCCACCTCTAAAGCGTTCAGGATACCATCAGAATCATCATCTAAGCCACTTAGCCCATCTTCTCCTTGTACACATATATTTCCTACCGGAATTACACCGTCACACAATCCGTCGCCATCGGTGTCTGGATTGTTTGGGTCGGTTCCAATAGTTAATTCAACAGCGTCATCGATTCCATCATCATCATCATCGAGGTCAAGGTCAATGATCCCGCTACCAAACACAATCACCGAAATCGTTTCCTGATCGTGGTTTCTTTCCGCATCAGAAAACCAATCTTCGTTGATCTTAAATGATATGAAGTCCAGGCCGATGCCACAAACCATTGCCCACCCACCATCTCCACCAACACGTGAATTCATTGAGATGACTGCGGGGGTAACCTGCTGGTGAGGAGCGAGTAGAGGTTCTGATTTACAGTTCTCGTCGAACCCCATTCCTCCTCCGCCGGGAATTGCGGGTACCACTCTGCTTTCCCACAGTATATTGTTACCGTTAATATCGACAAGCTCACCCCATGAACTTCCTGTGATCGCGACCCATCCAATAGATTCTGGAACTGCAACCTCTCCTGGTAACGCCTCCGATCTTTCTAGGGCGATTTGAAACCCGTTCGGTTGAACATCGCTAATTGCTGCAGTCAAAAAAGGAACAGAAGCAAGCTGAGGTATTCCCGCAAGGTTTTGCTCGTTGTTCATCGTTTGTATCTGAGCAACAACTGCGGGTGAATCCGGATATTCAACATCGAACTGTACGGATTCCCAAGATCCTTGTTGATTGAAATTTAAACCAAACTGCTGTGCAGTCGTGTTCGTGATGTCCGCAATCAAGAAAGATCCATCGGGCAAACCGTGAACACCTCTTTCAACTGCCATGTATGTTATATCAACTGATAAGTGATCCGGGTCATGACCTCCAGAAGGTTCTACAATCTGTGCAAGAAAACCTAGGTTCGTAACTTCTCTAATCCTGATCGTGAACGGTTGCCCACCTGGTGATGGACCGGGAGAAACAATCACAACAGGTGTGTCACTGAACGGTGTTTGAAATTGTATCGGGACCCAAACGTTAGGCGGACCTCCGATCGTAGAAGGTAACGTAACTTGGTTGGTTTCTATCTCAAGAGCGTGAGATACGTTTGGTAGGACCAAAAAAAGAAAAGCTAGCAAATATTTTTTCATGTGGCAAACTCCTAGAAGCATGCCTTAAATATTTACTAACTTACAATAGATCTACAGCTTAATTTTTGCAGCTTCTTCAGCGGGAGGAGGAAGCTCTCCTTCAACCATTCCGCCGCGCACATAAATCACCTGCCTTACTAGATCGTATGGAACATATCCGTAGACTGTATTGGTATAGTCGGAAGATTCCGCGAAAGGTATAAGCTCGGGCACCGGGTGGCTAGGGTGCCCTACTTCTACATGGGTGTAAGGTCCTGCGTTATTGCGTGGACTACAATAGTTGTACTCACTGGCCTGAACAGACATTCTCAGGCCGTCGGAGCAACGAACTGTTTTACACTTTCTACGTTTACTCATTTTCAATGCTCACTTTCTTTAACATTCCCATGGGGACATCCCAAGTTTGAGCTGGGCCTGTACTATGGCCATCTTCCCAAACTATTGCTTTCTTCTTTTTTACTCTCTTAACTGTGCCTTGGATGTACTTACCTTTGCTTGAATGATAGAACTGAACGGCGTCCCCGACTATCAGAGATTTTTTCATTCTCAGCAGCTGGCCGCTTTGACGGGATTTTCTCTCTTCTATGAGAATAGAAATCGCATCAGTTAGATCATGATCAGTAAGTGTTTTCGACAAAGTCTCTATTAGCTCGATACTCATCTTTCCCTCGGTTGACTACCGTGAGAGGCCCATCCCCTCAACATATCTATCATACTACATGTTGATGATTACTGCACAAAGAGATTACTTTTTAGGAGAAGTGGGTTTAGTAGCTTTTCTGATTTTGCTTATTATATTTTCCATGCTGTTTTTTTCTTCTTGGGTCATGACCGTTGCAGTCATGACCCACTTAAGAGTAGAGTAAAGCTTGATACGTTCAGTTTCTGTCAAATATATAACGTGGGTCATCATATTTTAGTTCTCTCATGTCGCTAGGTTTACAAACTTGCCTTTGGCCATCAGACCAAGTAACACAAAACATTTGAGTTCTGAAGCTTTTTAGTTTGTTATCGATGACACCTGTCTTCGTAGACCCTGCCTTCCTAACCATCTCACCTACTTTAAACACAAAGAACTCCTTCAATTAAGTGTAATACATGGAAAGACTTTGTATAAGAGACCTAGTAGATTGTCATGTATCTTTCGCCTCTGTCGCAGAGCATGGTGACAACTGCACCTTTGCCCGGGAATAAGTCAACAAACGATTCAGCAGCAAGAATATTGGCACCCGAACTTATTCCTACTAAAAGTCCTGTTGTTTTTGCAAATAACTTTGCCCTGTCTATCGCATCCTGAGTCGATATATTGATGCTCATGTTCATATCCGCAGCCTTGGCAAGAAATTCTTTTCCGTCTGCTATTCCCTGTATTCCATGAGGAGTTTCTGAGGGTACTGTCATACACACCTTTGTGGTCAAACCTTTGTCAATTATGAACCTTCTAACACCTTCTATGGTGCCTCCCGTGCCTGACCCATGGATAAACGCATCCCAAGACTTCATATTTGTTGCTTCGACGTCCGCTAATATCTCCGGAGCCGTTTGTGTTCTGTGACACTCTATGTTGTCTTGGTTTTCAAATTGGTTAGGAGACCAGACATTTGAGCTACTGTTGACATGGTTGTCACGCATCGATATAGCAGCAGCAAAGTCATCAGCCGGAGCGTCGATGATTTCAGCTCCGTATGCTCTCATCATTTGCCTTCTTTCTTCGGACATGTTTTCCGGCATATAAATTATACACTTTAGACCTAAGGACGCTGCGCATGCACTCAGAGCTATTCCTGTGTTTCCTGAGGTTGCCTCACACAAAATAGAGTCACCTGTAATTTTACCCTCTCTAATTCCTTTATCAACTAGGTAGGTAACCACTCTGTCTTTCACAGATCCAGTCGGGTTGTAAGTTTCAAGTTTTGCGTAAACTCTATTTGAAATTTGGACTAAAGGAGTATTCCCAGCAAGGGTTGTCAGTTTCATATTGTCTCTTTTGAGTCTGTTCTAGCAGGTAAGTATGACCGGCCAGTTTGTTAGTCAGGCTCTACACACATCAGCAGTGCTGAACTATAGTTCGTTCTAGGCACACTTTCAACGTGAGGTGATATGAAAACAGGCTGATAGTACTGCTGTAACGGCCCTTCAGACAGTGCCTGTTCCTCTTGATTTTCTCTAGGCAAACATGCTTCGTCGATGATTGACATTAAATCGTTATACATGCTTAATGCGTCAGAAGTCAATTTGAAGTTTGTTCCGTTGCCAGCTGTGCTTATGTCAGTCCAAAAATCAGCCCGGCCGGCCCAGCTTCCGGTTGAGAATGCATAGACCTTTAATCTTATTCCTGCACTTACCGCATTTTCAACGACTGCTTTAGTAATTGGTCTACCCGGGATATTGCGAGCAGGATGCTGTAAGAAAGACTGCTCAACTTCATCACTAAACACTATTACAATACGTTCTGAATTAGGTCTCCAAGTTATGTTGAAGTTTTCTTTGGGAGGCCTAGAGCCTGTGTCTGCAAACCAGCGCGTTGCAGCAATATCAACATTAGCATTGCCTGAAATATTTTGCACAGCAAGATACACGGCGTCTAGAAGCATCTCGTTGCCGGTATCCATCCCTTCGTTTCCTAGTGCTGCAAACGCTGCTAAGAACTGATCAAACGGCGCTATGTCTGTGACCTTCACCAGGTATTCGTCACCATCTTCTTCAAACTCTTTGGGACCTATTATAAGACCCCACTGCAAAGGTTCTTCTGCAGCAAAATGGGTGGCAAACCGGTTAAGGGCAATCTTAACTGCGGCAATCTCATCGTCCATTGAACCAGACCAGTCGACGATAAATAGTATGTCCGTCTCTCTAATCTCTTCCCCGTAGTCAACCACACCATCGCAATCATCGTCAGCACCGTTACAAATCTCTTCTTGTGGTGTAATTTCCCCTAAGCAGAATCCAGGTTCAAATTGTTCATTTCTATCGTTGCCCCAGACTCCTCTTTCACAATAAACTTCCCCAGGAACACAAACACCGACAAACAGAGTATCTGGCTCTCCTGTATAACATGCCTGTGTCAAGTTTTCGTCTATGATTTGATCACAATCCTCATCAAAATTATTACACTCTTCTTGCTGAAGTGCTATACCGACCCTAGGATCACAAGCTGGCGGCTCTGGCATTGGAACATATTGACATAAGGCAGCGCATTCCGTCATTCTCATTTCTGTACAGTTTGGATCTACGCATTCGCAAGTCTTAAAGCCCTGACCGCAAATGAGTGGTGGCTCTGAACAAGGCTGCAAATTACCGACGTCATTAATTGTGCATAAGCACTCAAGCTGCTCGTCTACCTGCCCGTCGCAGTCGTTGTCTTCTCCATCACATTCTTCGTCTGCAGGTTGAGTTGCTGTACAAGATATCCAGTTTCCTCCATCACAAGTTTCCACCCCACGGCCGCAAGCAGTCTCACACTCTCTGATTAATTCTTCGTCTGTAGTGCCATCACAGTCATTGTCTAAGCCGTCACACGTGTCAGCTGGTACTGGACCACATAGATCGCAGACGTTCCTTTGGCCTTCATCGATGTTTCCATCGCAGTCGTCATCTTCAAAATTGCAACGTTCTTCTCCAGGTTGATCAGCATTACACTGAACAACTTCTCCTTCAACACATAGACCGACGCCAGGCCCACATTCAGTTTGGCAGTCAAAGAAACCTTCGTCTATAATTCCATCACAGTCGTTGTCTTCCGTGTCGCAAGTCTCAGCGTCACAAGGTTGGCACGGCAAATGTCTTAAGCTGCCCTTGTCGCATATAATCTGTTGCTGACCCAGTGATCCATCTTCAAGTTGGCATTCAAACCATCTAATAAATTCTCCGCTAGTACCAGGAGGACACTCCCATTGAGTTATACACTCGCTCTGCGATATAATTTCAGGAGGAGGACAGTCTTGATCAACCCCGAACTCACAACGCTGTTTATTGTCGTCGCAGACTTCTAGAATAACTTGCATCACGTCTATAGTTTGACGTGGATTAGGAGGGCAATACCACCTCTGCCTGTCACAGCAGTCTGGAAAGCAGGAACAGTACGCCTGAGTTTCTTGCACCGCAGTTTGAGCACACCTCTCTTCCCGGGTCAATTCTGCCGGGGGTGGTTCTGCAGGAGGGTCAGGCTGTATAAGCGGAATGTCAGCCATAAGATCCGAATCTGGGTTGCTCAAGACTATTCTGGAGGCATCTGTGTTGCTTCCCAAGCTACCCCCAGTAGTAGATTCATCACTACAGCTAAAAACAAAAAGACAAGATATAGACACTAGTATAAATCGCATGAAACAATATAGTCTCTTTTCCACTTGTTGTTTAAGTATCTTAAGATTTAAAATGTCTGAATTGCGATTATACTTATAGTCGTTATGAGAATTACAAAACACCAGCTGGAGATTCTTGTTAAGGAAGCACTGAATCCCAAAGAGATCACCCAGCAAGAGCTTAAAGAGATCGCATTTGTCCTTCCCGCACTTGGCAAAGCTATATCGGCTGCCGGACAAGCAGCGGGAAAGGTAGTGTCGTCAGCTGCAAAGGCAACTGCAAATGCAATTGCAAGTACTGGCAAAAGCGCGTCAGATGACATGAAAACATCGGATGACGACCAATCTGCGGAAGAGGCCAGCATGGATGCTAAGCTGCGCAAAACGGAAGAAGAATCAGACAGAGCCTTTGCGGCTCTTAAGATCTAGGGTTATGACAAGATGACAGTGAAAGTAACAAGAAGACAGATGGAGCTCTTGATCAAAGAAGCTTCTGCCCCCGGAACTGAAACTGTTTTGACCGAAGCGGAGCTCAATGAAATTGCTCCGGTTCTGGCTCAAATAGGTGGTATCATTGGAAAAGGCGCGGTCAAGCTAGGCCAGATGGCTGTTAAGGGTGTGCAAGCAGCGGGTCCTAAGATAGCTCAAATGGCATCGAAATCAAAAGAATTTTTTAGCGCCGCAAAGGACATGATTTCAAAAGCAGCAGAAAAAATACCTGAACTCAAAGCAATGATGAAAATGGTCAAAAGTCCGCAGGATCTAGAAACTCTTTTCAAAAATGCTGATCCTAAAATGAAGAAGCAACTAGATAAGATGGTGAAGCAGCTGGGGGGACAGATGAAAAAGTCTGGTGATTGTGACTGCCCTACACCTCAAGAATACGAAAAGGCCGGTCTCTAAAGCATCTGTCTCAGCTTGGAATGGTCTGACTTCTTCTTTTCTTTCTCTTTTTTCTTGTCTATGTAGACAATCTTAACACATATATCTTCACCATCTCCAAACAGAGATGCCGATATCAGAATTCTGTTTACCAGGATTTTCTGCGTGCCCCTAGAAGAAGAAGCCCAAGTATAAGCACAACAGCTCCGGATTCATTTGTACGATTTCCTGGCACTGCACTACACCCTGAAGATTCGTCTGGAATTGCAACACCCCCAACAGATAGTTCCACTTCATGCTGAGATACTACACCGTTGTCGAATTCAGCTGAGACTACAAGAACGTACTTGCCTGGAAAGTGTGGTGTAAATGTAGGCCTGTTTTCAATTCTGTGTTCATACAGGACATGCTCTGATGTTTCGCCCAACGGATTCTTAACAGTGTCTCTAGATCCTGGCATTCTTTCTTTAACAGACCAAACATAACTAATCGCATGATCAGGCTTGTTAGAAAACACTCTCAGGACAACAGTTTCACCTGTATCTAGGTGAACACTTGGGCTGTAGACTTTTGGTTCTGCGTTTGGGTCTAGACAGTTACTTTCGTCTCCGTACACAACATAACAAAATCGATCATCACACCCATCGTCCCCCTTACCATCTCGATCTTCATCGAGCTGCTCATGATTGAATACGGCAGGACAATTATCGTAGTTGTTGAGAACACCATCGTTGTCAATATCAGGATCACATGCGTCCCCTCTACCGTCTAGGTCAGTGTCGTACTGCTCAGGATTATGTACGCCAGGACAGTTGTCTGAGGCAAATCCGTATTCTGACACACCGTCGCCATCCAGATCAGGTGAGCACAAGTCAGAGTCTTCCGATGGATCTCCCTCAAGCATAGGACAGGGATCACTTAAGTTATCCATCCCGTCGTTGTCAATGTCTCTGTCACAGGCATCACCATCATCGTCGCCGTCGATATTCGCTTGGTCTGCGTTGTAGACACGGGGGCAATTGTCTGATGAATTTGACACGCCGTCGTCATCAATGTCGGGATCACAAAGATCTCCTAGGCCATCACCCTCTAGATCCCACTGATTCTGGTTGTGAGTATTACGGCAATTATCACATAGGTCTCCAACACCGTCCCCATCGCTGTCAAATTGCTCACTATTTCGTATCCTCGGGCAGTTATCATCAGAGTCCTCCACGCCGTCGTCATCGTAATCATCGGCGCTCTGGTAGGTATCGCCTAGATCAGTGTTGTTTATAAGTATAGAACCCCCACCTCCTTGTCCCCCACCAGACATTTCAGGTGTTCCACACTCTCCGTAATTGTTGTCGCACTCAAAGGGTGCATCTTGTCCCATAACTACGACAGGAAAAATTAGTAGAAATACAGTTAGCTTATTCATCTTTTTCTTTCAGAGCTTTTGCTCTCCGGTAGCCCCAATAAAGAGAGCCAAAAAATAAAATGTCGGATATTACGCCGTAAATCAGGCGTTCTTCTAAGAGGTGTTGAACTAAAGTAAACATTATGTCTTCTCATTGAAGCTCATTGTGTTTCTCCTAGTAGGTTAGAAAGTTTCACTACATTGTCACCGATTAGTTTATGTGTCCACTTCGGTTTGTTCATTATGTGTAGTTCTAAATTTTCCGGAGGTTTAGGGTAGACCGCGGGCAGTCGACTCATAAACTGGGTTGCCCTCAGCCAAGGCGAGTCTCCCCTGGAGACAAAAACTTTGACTAGTATTTCTCGATTAGAGGCAAGGCAATGATCCCACGCTAGCTGTAGCCAGTTTCCGTAGGAAGAGTCTGACCACACAACTAGAGATGGTCTGAGCTTACAAAGATCGCCCGTCATTCCCAAGCGTTTGATAGTGCTGCCTCCTGCTGAGTGCCCTACGATTCTATAGTCTATTTCACCTAAAGTGTTGCTGTCATTGTGAACATGCAGAATGGAGTACACCTGGTCAATGAAATGTAAAAATGAACCCGGCTTAAGCCAAAGCTGACTGTTTCTCTTAGTGGGCGTTGAAGTGTGAACGGACCATGGCATTTCAGGCAAGACGAGGACAAAATTCTTTTTGGTTGCCAGAGGAACGAGTTGCTCAAGAGTTCGATCTTCAAAAGTTCTCTTAGGGACGTATCCCCAGTGACCGTGAAACCACACAACAACGACGAAATCTTTTGACAAGTCTGTTGTCTTTGGAATCCAGACGATTACGTCCCTATGGCCATTGCGATGGAGCTTATCCCTTCCGCCTTGTTTTTTTCTGATGTACGTTGTTGAACTGACATTGCTTGACTTGTTCAGAGAAAAAGCCCATTCTTTCACAACCCTTTTGTTTACACCGGATTCCCATTGAATCGTATGACTTACAGACTGAGCAAACCCAGATGTGCTACAAAAGATACTAAGAACTATCAGTGCTATGTGTCTCATGCCGCTCTCCTGTTTTTTGTGGGCCGTCAGGGTCTCGAACCCTGAACCTGCGGATTAAAAGTCCGATGCTCTACCAATTGAGCTAACGGCCCGGGCCAGAGGCTGATACGTTCTCTATCAGCCTCGATAGATTAGGCAGCTTTCTGATCCTCTAAGTTGTCTAGAACTTCTGACTCTTCTTCTCGTGAATCGTCGATAGATAACATAGCACGTCTTCCTGCTAATATCAAAGTTGACCAAGTAACAACAATTGTTAAGACTTTTAAGAACTCTACTAAGTTTGCACTCATAACTACTCCTTATAGTAGTTGGATAACCCCATAAGCGTTGGTGCCCAAAGACCAATAAAGATTGCAAACCTCTCAGCGTGTCCAGGGTCCGCGTCTCCTACAGTCACCCAAGTTAAAATTGACATCCCAACCGAAGCCAGGGATGCTAAAAAACACCATCGTGATAAATTAATCTTCTTCATAGTTTCTCCTTTCAAATAAAAAAAATAGCACCCCGGACAGGATTCGAACCTGTGACCCACGGCTTAGAAGGCCGTTGCTCTATCCAGCTGAGCTACCGAGGCACAATTCGGTTTTGAGGATCCGAAAACCTATAACTTTATTCTGATTCAGAACCAGCAGCATCAGCTTCAGCTGCAGCCTCTTCACCGTCAGCATCTTCAGCACTTTCACCTGCATCAGATGCCTGCTCTCCAGCGTCAGCGGCCTGTTCGCCACCCTCGCCAGATTCTCCACCTTCACCACCAGCACCCGCATCAGCGGCTTCTTCTCCCGCTGCGCCAGTATCAGTTGATTCTACTGGAGCATCAGTCTTCTCCTCATCATCTCCGCAAGCAGATAGACCGACAGCCATGAATAAAGTTACGATCCAAATAGTAACTAATCTCAACATATTACCCTCCTTTCATTAAGGTTTTTAAATCAAACTTGAGCGGGTGATCGGGGTCGAACCGACAACATTCAGCTTGGAAGGCTGATGCTCTACCAATTGAGCTACACCCGCTTAATTCTTTTCACCTGTAAATAGAAACGATAGTCTTTCCAAGAAAGACATAGAGCAAGGATTGCCAAGCTTCCACTGAGTCTGATCTAGCACTTCTCTTTGCTCAAACTCCTCCCACTGCATAGACCTTGCTCTCTTTATAGCCTCTTGTTTGTTCTCCGCTTCAACTGTGACACACCCTCGCTTTTCAAGAACGTGTATTTGATGTACTGTAAATTCCTTCATAATATCTTCTAAGCTGTTTCTGAATTAACTTATTTGATTTATTAAATCTAACATGCCTCTATCAAATGTTCAAGTTGTTTTTCCAAGATTGTACAGATACTGGAAACAAAGGCTCTACTATTTCAAGACAGGCTTTAGCAACTTCTTGAATTTCCCACTGAGCGCCTTCATGAACTCTTAGCTCAACAAACTTTAGAAGGTTGTGAAGGTCTACAGTCCCATAGTACTGTGTGTATAGATTTTGTGGCAACACACCTCGCGCCTGCTCTCTGCACACTCCTTTGCCTATGAGTGTATTATACAACCCTAAGCTTCTCGTGTTGTGAGCCTTCACGGCATCAGATGCCAGGTAAGGAGGCACAGGTAAAGGACGATCCGAATACTCGTTGATGTCAGGATTGATTAGAGTATCGTTGCTTGCTTGCCTGTTTGATTTGTGCTGAGTCCTAAATGTTTCAGGTTCATAGAACTGCATATCAATACTGGTGTACCTTCGACTGATCTCATTATACGACCAGGTCCTGTGCCTGTGATGTTGACTCCTTATGAAAAGAGGAACCACGAAACGGAACGTAATGTTACAATGCTCAAAAGGGCTAGTATGGCTGTGAGCCATAAGGTAGTTAATGAGCTTAGAATCTTTGTCATCTAATTCTTCCTTTGCAGCTCCGAAAGAAACTCTCGCAGCGTTGACTACAGTTAGATCGTTTCCTGTGTGCTGTATGTATTCAACACACCCAATTCCATCATTGTACAGGTCGACTTTCATTTCTAGTAAGTTGCTCCCGCTTTTATAGAAGCCTGAAGGTCTTCCAGGGCAACAAGGTCATTTTTCTGTGTTGAGAGCGTGGGTGACAGCTTAAGTCTGTCCACTCTCTCTTCAGATCTTTTTCCCGACATCCATAGAACTGTACAATGCGCCCATCCATTATTGCTAATCGTTTTCTTGTAAACAACTCCCTGTCTGAACTCCTGAGACTTGGTGTTGTAGACGAGTGATCCAACTTCTATCATTTAACTTCTCCGTCTTATTAAGCTGACGGGGAGACTTGAACTCCCAACCTGCTGATTACAAATCAGCTGCTCTGCCAATTGAGCTACGCCAGCGTTTTGTTGCTTTCTTTTGTGCTATTCAGAGTCCACTTGCCCGCTTCAAAACCTACGTCAGTCCACCCGGGCCGAGATGTTCTAGAATAAAGATCCAAATAAGGGCCTTTGCTTCTGGCCATGACCCATCGATAAAACTCTGCAGGCTTTCTAGAATGTTGTCTTCTAGGTGCTGTTATATAGTCACGAGAAGAGCACAACCCCTTGCCGTTAACGACACACTCAGGGTCTCCCGATCCTGAATATCTTGTATGTCTGCCCATACCTTTGTCATACCTGACAGCGAAAATACACATTTCAGTATATCTCATCCCGTAGGGCGTAGGGCTTCCTACATTTGATTTAATCCACGGAACCATTGTGATAGGTTTGTACCCTAAAGCTTCACAAACTTCTACAGCAGGCAGTATTCCCTGGTCCTTTCCTGCTGTGAAAGAATTGACTGCCCACATATACATGTGAGATTCAGGTGCTACTCCGTATTCTTCGAACCAGTGCTGTATCGTTCGAATGATATCGCCCTTAGTCTGAACTTCGTAGTGAGTCGATGGCTGAAGGCTTGCATGACCCACGCCTCCTGTTGACTTCTTCCAGGGAGGGTCAATCACAACCGTTTTAAACATTTTGTAAGCTTCCAGACTCTAGGTCAACGATTTTGAGTGCCCAAATGTGGCCGCCGTCGGTTTCAACAATAGCTCTGTCATCTTCATAAAACCCAACTACAACACCTCGAACTGACCAGGCTTTGCTGACTGGGTTGTGATAA
>VMHT01048628.1_pt1 | contig 34586 bp, 57 predicted proteins | sample 4693611 | NCBI WGS metagenome assembly VMHT01 (sample SAMN12280063, study PRJNA550983) | marine metagenome | isolation source: seawater sampled from same location over 5 years 0.02-0.2 micron viral filtrate | place: USA: collected off the coast of southern California halfway between the port... ...
ACATAAACGTAAAAGGTATTGACCTCCACCTCATTGTATAATATCTTCTCTGGGTCATCAACATAATCTGTTATTCTAAGATACATTTGTTGGACTATTTCATTGGCATCGTTATCCGATAACTTAAATGACTTAGCCATATTTATCCAGTCCTGATGCTTATCAGCTAATATGTCTATTACTCTTCTCTCCAAACGTGAAATGATATTCCTATAACACCAATTAATATTTGAAATAGATGCTCGGTGTCTTCAGATTCACTCAAGTGGAAACCTTCCATATTTGAATTCCAATAATTCATTCCGACCATAAAACCATAAATAGGAAAAAATTGAACATACATATAATTATAGTTTTGTTATTATAACATCTAACCTTGGGTCCTGTCTATCAATCCCCATATAACAGGAATTAACCTCGACAACCACAGATAAATCATCACTCTCTATACAACCATATTCAACCATAGCATCCTGAAAAAACTTATCTACCACGCTAATAACATTCATTAAATCCCTCTTTCTTTTATCTGGGGCAAAGTAAAAGTACTCAATTTTTAACTTACCTTCAATAATAAAGTCTAATTTCCTAGAAATATCGGATTTAAATCTACGCTTAATATCATTACTTACTTGATAATGCCAGTTTCTATAACTGTTTAGCGTCATCCACTTTCTTCTCCCCGATTTCTCTATAAAGAGGGGAAGTGATATTGATTTTGTCTTTACTTTTTCTTTCATTGTCTATTTCAGTAAAAGGAGTTATCCCATTAAAATAATACCTTTGACATTTGACATCGAACTCAATTGAATTGATATCTTGTGGAAAACCAACTAATTTTTGCTTCTTAATCTTCTGGGAGCCAAATATAACCTTATTATCATTATGGTCCTTTGCTTTATTAGGTCTCCAGACAAATAATACGTTATCAGCCTTATTTGCAAACTCAGATCCCCCTTTTACATAATTTAAATCAGGTTTTGGGTATTTCCCACTCTCATCCTTCCTTGGAGTAACCTGATGTGCTACTAAATGTACTGAAATCTTGTTTTCTACTGCAAAACGCTTTAATTGACCCATAAATCTTGAAATATATAGATCTTCACGTTCTCCAGACCTCATTTTATGGTGAATTACGTTATATGGGTCTATAATTAGACTGTTTATACCTTTACTCCTAACTAAATACTTAGCTTTTTCAAATATAGTCGATAAATCATAGTTCTTTTTAGGATATATCACAAAGAAATGATTCTCAATGAATTTAATAGCATCGTTATACTCACTTTCACTCATTTGTAAGTGCTGATGACGTTTCTGAGTAGATTTACCTATATACATCTCTATAAAATCATTAAAGAAGTCTTCCATTGGAGTATTCTCAGGAGAAAAGTATCCAAATCTCCATCCTTCTTGAGCCGCCTTTATAACTGTAAGCTGATTTAGAAATAAACTCTTACCTTCATTCTGATACCCTGTCCAAACATTAACCTCACCTGATCTCCAAGTCCAAGCTGAATCTACTTGAGATATATAGGTTGTGGTCCCTACCTCTTGCCCATTCCTAAATGTATGGATTAACTTCTCATATACATCACTCACTGTAAACACACCCTCTACTTTAGGCTCAGTAGCGTTTTTAAGACGTTCTAAGAGACTTTCTTTACCTTCTTGAAGCAATACCTCATTTGCATCTTTAAAGGGGCTAAAATCGACTATTTTACACCTCTCTGTTCCTAAACGTCTGATTAGCTCATCTTCAAGTATTCTCCCATTGTCATCGTTATCAGTAGCTATATAAATTGTTTTAGCTGATTCAAAAGCCTCATAACAATTACTAATACATTGGAGTTTTTTGTCCACTGTTTTATCCTGTGGGTTAGGAGCGCCCATATTTACACTTGTATGGGAAACACAACCAGCTTCCTCCCAAGACAATGAATCTATTTCTCCTTCACAAACTATAATACTAGGCTTACCTTTTACCCTATCGTAGTTGTATATAATTGCTTCAGCCTCTTTTGCTTGAGTAAAGAATTTATTGTTTAGACCCCTAGATTTATAATTTACAAGCTCTCCATTTCTGTAGTAAGGAAACATAATCATACTCCCATCAACAGATGATTGAACTTTGTTTAGATCTATTACTTTATTTGAGATACCTCTACCATTAAGAAACTTCTTAGCTGGAGATGTAATTTGTTTGAGTTTATTATTGTTGGGTTTACTATAAAAAGTATTCATCAAGTTTGTTTTAAATGTTCCTTTCCAACCACACTTGTGGCAGTAATATAATGATTTTTCTAAATTTATTGCTAAACATTTATCTTTATAGTTTGTTTTACCAATCTTTCTGCATTGAGGACATTGTGTCTTTTGTTCATTTCCTCCAGAAACATTATTTATTTCTATTCCAAGATCTCTTAATTGTGAATTCATTTGTTTTTTTTATATATTATATTATATTATACTAAGTATATAACTATTTATTATTATTATAATACTTAGTATATTATACTTAGTATTATACTATAGTTGTAATACTTAGTATATTGTACTAAGTATACTACTAGGAATATTTAAGGTAATTTTCCTTTGCTTACCAAAGTGTCCCATAGATTTAGTTTCTCTTACTATAGCATTTTTATTCTCTAGGGAGTTTAAGGTCCTATAATAAGTCCTTTGACTTAGTGCAACAGATGCAAGTAATTGAATATCCGTAGCAAGACATACTCCATTATTCTCAACTGCTATAGTGGCTATCTCAGTTAAGAGAATAGCCTCGTTATAAGTGAGTTCCATATTATTATATTAAGATTAAAAAAGGGGAGCTTTCACCCCCCTCTTACAAACAAACAATTTACTACTTAGAATGGCATATCATCTTCTAGAACAGCCTTCTCTGGTTTGGCTGGAGCTTTTTCAGTTTTGTTTTCTGAATTATATTCATTTATCCAAGCACTGTGAGTTTTCCCATACTTATCTCTCTCTCTTAATGAAGCAACTGTGACTGCTACATAATTAACTCCATTGTACACCCAACCATTTTGGTTAAGTACGTCAAGATTTAATACAGTATTAGTTAGGTCAATTTTAGGGCTAGGTTTAACACCTTTACCAACATACAATCTTTCTTTTTGTTCTTTACTCATAATTTCTATATTTAGGTTATTAATAAATTAGCTACTTCTTTACTTACTTTATACTTCTTTCTAATATCAGTTATCTTAAAACCATCAGCTAATGCCTTCTTTGCATTTTCAAACTGTGGAGTATTCTTTTGAAGCCAAGGCTTACTATCTAATGTTTCCTCCTCATCTTCGTGAGTATTCATAGCATCAGCATCTTTAGTATCATCGATCAAAAACAATCCATTTAACGCATACTTCCTAGCATAAGATGAACTAGCTCCAAATGATTGAGCTATATCCATACCTTTTTTATTAGGTTGGACCCCAGCCTGTGCCTTTACAGCTATAGATTTATCTCCATCTGAAATAACAGCATTAGCTTGTATAAAATAAATTTCTCCAATCTGCATTGTCTCATCAGTAAGATTCAATACTAAATTGTGTTCCTTTAGAAGAGGCTTAACCGCCTCAAGGATGTCTTCACAACTCCGATAATTATAGTTACCGAAACTGTTTCTTTGATTCTTAGGTGCTTTCAGTCTCCCCTGAATATTCACCAGCTTATCATTTAACGATTTCATATTGCAAATATAATAATATTCTCCAACTGACAAAACTATATAACAAAAAAAGAGGAGCCTAAAAGACCCCTCCTAATGAAACAAAAATAAACTGGTAATACCCCAAAGGAAAAAGGGTATTGAATTCACATTTACAAATATAGGGGTATTGAATTCATATCTACAAATATTAACAGGTTTATTTAACCAAGGTTACGGAATTTGGTAACGTTTTAGGGTATGGTTACCAAAAACTTTTCTCAAAACATCGTGTCTATCGTGACTATCTTGACTATCGACCTTGACCTCTATAGACTTTAGAGTAGTTTTTACTAGACTTTAAGGAGCTTTGTTTGCTTTTAGCGTGGATCCCCTTACGTTTTACTTTAGGTTTCTTATAATAATTACCTATTATTTGTTTTGCCATTATTGATGGAGCTTATTACCCATTACCTTTTCAACACCTCTACTACCAAAATAACCTCCAATTACTACACTAAGTAACCCAGTTATTGAATCTAGTGGGTATTTTAAATACCAACCCACCACATAACTAACAGAAAAGAAAACTAATGTCAAGGGTCTTACGTTTTGAGCTAACCACCCACTTCTACTATCTGCTACCCATCTACGAGTCACACCATCCATTTCAGAGCGTTCTAAGCGTAGTTTTTCTAAGGCTATATCCTTGTCCTCACTACTCATCTCAGAGCCTCCTATAATGGCTTCTATAACGTTTCCTATTGGAGTATCTTCTGCTATTGCACCAACTACTTTTGGTATCTTCTTTAGGAGAAAAGAACCTACTGCTGTATCTTTAAACTTCTTTTTATTTCTTGACATTTACTATTTCATTATATAGATGTTGTACTAAGATTACATCTTGTTCATTATTTATAGGAATATCTTTAGTAATATCTTTAAATCTCTTTAGGTTTGTCTCCCTTACACTTACACAACTCAGAGTCGTTGCAGCAATCATCATTATCAAATATTTCATCTTGTTGGTTTGTTTGTGCAATATGTATTTCAATCATTGCGTCTGTTAGTTTGTCAATACTTTTACGTATTTCCTTTAGTTCATTTCTAAGTCCGTTAGACTTTATTTTAATTTCACTCATAGTTTGTTGTATTTCCTACTGTATTAGTATAACCAAATAACTTCTTTTGATTTGGAAGAATCATTATCAACGTGAATAAATGTTTTAGCAATCCCAAATCTATTGAATCCAGCTTGTTTGAGTGAGTCAAGGATAATTGATCTATCTCTTGATGTTGTGCAATGGATATCCGCTGCTTTCCCAATAAGATGGCTTGAATCCGATTTTCCTCCAACTCTTTCATTATGTTCTCTTGTCCTATATCCTGAGTTGATCCTAAATGATACCCCTGAAATTTCACGGGCAAGGTCGAGCATCTGTAGAAACTCACTATCCATATTAACACCACTATTAGAAAGATCTGGCGAATCAAATTCATTTATAGAGAAATAATTAAGATTCATTTACGTCTAAAATTCTGCTTTATATCGTCAATCTCTTTCTGGAGCATTTGCCACTTAAGATCAATTTCTTTCTCAGATATATTCTGAGGAGGCATCTCTTTTGCTTTTTCTATTTCTATCTCCATTAAATTTATTTTATTATTTAAGGAGTAGTAACTACCAACAATAGAAACTATCATTGTTACAATCATTATGATATTAGCTATACTTAGAGAGAAATCTGCTTTATTGTCTCCATCTATATCAATTTTTGCCATTCGATCTTAATGTTTTAACGATTTGTATAATTGTAAAAGTTAGCGTAGCACCCATTACAAGCATTTGTAAAAATCCATTAATATCACTCACACTAAAAGCCAAAGCAAATATGTTTGCCGAGTACAATCCAAATATTTTCATTCCGTCATCCATTATTTTATTTTATGAAACAACCAAGCTTTTTCAGATCTAGGTCTACAAACTACCATAGTTTCATTCCCTACATAATAACATAAGTTATAACTATCTATTGTATCTTTTCTAATTATTCTCATTTCATTATTAACTATCTCTACAGACCCCATAGCTAAGATGTCAATATATTTAGTAGCACTTCTTTTCTTAAATCGTGTAAAAGTATTGTCATAATTTATATCTACAAATTCACTATCTCCACTCGCCCATAACCCATATATAACAGACTGTTGAGCAAAGGTTATTGAAGTTATTAATATAAGTAACAATATTTTTACTCCTCTACTCATATCATTTGATTGCCATATATAAGTAGGTTTCGCTGTTGTTTATTGCATAGCCTGAAGCCTTTAACTCAAAACCGTTACTTAAAAAATCTATGTCGTATCCGCTACTGAATGCAGCTTCATTAGAATTTTTATTTGCTGCTAATACCGCCGTATTTGGGTTTGTGGTATCCCTTCTATTATCATAAATTACCCAATCTCCACCAGTACTTGAATTTGTTATTCTTTTTATCATAAGAAAAGAAGGTTTAAAACCATTACTTCCGCCTGATTGTCCGTTATCAGTTGTGTAAATTATTTTACCACTTGTACTTCCATCGCCTAAATAACTCCCTATCTTTTGATAACCTGCAACGCTGTGGAAGCAATAATTTATCATAGTTCCACTTGTCCTCGAATAAATATAGTCAGTAGTTGGTAGAGAAAGCGTTGAATCTCCTTTACCAGCTGAATCATTAAGAACTATAAAATCGTTTGAACCATCAATAACAGTTGTAAATACAAACCAATTTTCAACTGCACCCGTTTGTTTATTAATAATCAGTTCAGGGGCTTGATTTAACCCGTGATAAACTGTCTGATTAACTGTACCACTTCCTGTGTATTTTACTATACTAAATCCAGCAGCCGTATTTGCACTAACATCTGCAGTAATTTGAGCATCTCCATTGTTATTAGTTGAAACAGGTGTACCCCCACCTTTCCAAACCCACGAAACAAACGATTCATTATTAGCATTTATACCAGCAGCAGATCCTAAAAAGAATCCGTTTTTTTCAAATGAATCAACTCCACTTTCTGTAAATTCAATATTTTGTAAGTTACTATAAAGACCTTTTGTCGCACCTCTAACTGAATCAAATAATCTGTGGTCTCTACCACTTCCATCTCTTGCTTTTAACCAAACTAATCCACCATCAGTTTCCAAGTCCATTCCTACATTAGAAATATATTGATTTGCAGCAGTACCTTTATACAATACAGCCTTAAAGTTACTTGTATCTGTTTCAGGCTTTTCATTGTAAAGACTTGTAACATTTGCAGGACTAAGTTCGTCAGCAAATATTCTTACTTGGTCGATAGAACCGCTAAAATGATGTCTATCACCAACCGATTGGTCTTCATTTACTCCAAGTGCTAAATCTCTTGCACTATTAAAACCTTGTGTAGAATTTCCTTGTCCCGCTAAACTCCCATTCAAATATATTTTAATTCCATTGGTAACTCCACCACCTGTTACATCCCAAGTGGCTACTATATGATTCCAATTATTATTTGAAAAAGATTGTGATACTTGAGCAAAACCACCATCACCACCATTTACACTTACAAAGATATTGTGTGGACTTGAGCCTGAAATAAAAATCCTATTTTGAGCAAGTACAGTATCATTATCTCCAATATCTAATATAGCAATATTACCGCTTGGAGAGTAATCTGTTGCTTTTATCCAAACACTCGCAGACATTTTTACTTGAGTATTGTCAAATAAACTTTCTCTTGTTATTTTACTACTACTCCCATTAAATACCGCAGCTTGACCATAGCGACCAAAACGATATTCAATATTTGTTTCTGTACCATCATTGGTTCCTTTACTATCCTCTGCTGAATTATCTAATTTGTAATAAGCAGCATTTATAACAGGATAATCTTTATCATCAGTTGTAGATGTATGGACACACGCTGTTTCTCCATTTCCACTATTCCATAAAGTAGATATTTGATTTGTGTCGAGTGCTGCTGTAAAGTATCGCACTTGGTCTATACTTCCATTAAAATAACCATAAGTATTACTACCAACTTCCCTTGCACCTATTCCAAAGTTGTGATTTGTTCTATAAGCTAAACTACCTCCAGTAAAAGTAAAATCTTGTTCTTCAACATTATTTAAAAAAGTCTTGCAACTTGAACCATCAACAACATAAACAAGATGCGCCCAAGTATTATCTGTTAATGAAGTAGAACCATTCCTTGTAGCTGGAGAAGTTGTGCCACCATTCCCTATAACAGAAATTTTGTCAGCATTTATACCAAATGCAGCACCACCATTTGTACCATCATTATCATAAGCGTTGAATAAAGTTGCATTTGTTTGTGTCCAATCACTTGACTTTGCCCACAATGAAATTGTAAATGTTGTGTTTTTAAATGAATTATCTGCAAGTCGTATTATACTACTACTACCATTAAACCTTGCACCATTTAGAGTCTTTCCTGAAACTCCAAAGTCAACGTTTGTAGGTGTGCCATTATATAGACCTGAAGCGTCACTTGCATCATAATCCATTGAGTATAATGCCTTGCCATTATCGTTAGAAGTTCCTGTAAATGGGTTTACGTTTTCAGTAAAACAAGCTCCTGAAGAGGCAACAATACCTCCTGTAGTAAAGAATTTTTTGTTAAAAGCCATTAATCAAGTTTTACAGGAAAAAAGGTAACATCATAGCTTAAAAGACTTTCGTATTTCTTTTTAGCGTTTACTTCTTTTTTCTTTTTATCATATTCAGCTATTATCTCTGCTCTTTTAGTTTTTACATCTTCATCTATCGCAATATCTCTTTCTGCCTTTCTTACAACTTGCCAATCTGTCGAAGATAAAAGTTTATTAGCTTGACCTTTTAATCCTTCTATAATTTGTAATTTTTTAGTATCAACATCGTAAGTGTTTTTAAACTCTCCTGTTTTAACTAATTCGCCATCTTTTTCTTCTGTTACTTCATAGGTTGCAGAAAAATCAATGTCAGTTACTTTGCGTGTAAATACTCTCTTCTTACTATCCCATTCTATACCACCGATATTTTGAGTTTGTGAATTATAAGAAGGCTGGACCACATCATAAAACCCTTCTGACTTTAATGTCTTTTCAGAAGCATTTCTGAAGTTTATAATATGTCCCTTTTTACCATTCCAAGTATCAGGTAATGTTGGGTAAGTGGTGATGTTTCCATCTATTTGTCTTGCTTTCATAATTAAGGTGTTGTATTAGTCTCATAATTAGCTATTGCATAACTAAGAAGTGCATCAGAATCATTATCATCTAAGCAAACTACTTGAATTAAATTCTTTTTTGCAGTATCTAAACTTGTAGATCCTACTTTACTGATAGTAGAAGTTGTAAAGCTATCAGCCAAAGTAATTGCAGCACTTGATAAATCTGACCCAGATAAAATTATATCAATAACAGTTCCCTTTTTCATACTTTGAATATTAAGGGTTGCTGTTGCAACATTGCCTGTTAATTCAAATATAGCGTATAAAGAAGCATTTAAATTTATTGTTCCTGTAGTTGTAGAAATATCTAATTTTTCTGTGTATCTAGCAGCTAACTGATCGTGATCTACTCCATTATCTGATATCTGAATATCATCAGCATTAGCTGTTATGCCAGTTCCTCCAATTACATTAAGTGTTCTAGTAGCGGTAATATCACCTCCACCAGTTAATCCTGTACCAGCAGTAACAGTAACAGTAGAGTGGTCTATATGTTCATTTCCCACGAAATTTGAAAGAGCATCGTGATCAACTGCACTTGCATCAACTGCAACATCATTTGCATTTACTGTTATACCAGTACCAGCTCCTACAGCTAAACTTGCATCTCCTGAAGTAGCATCTCCTGTAAGACCTCCTCCAGCAACTATGCCAGTTATATCCCCATCGAATTTCTGCTCCCAAGTAAATCCTCCAGAACTTTGGTTATAAGTTAATACATAGCCATCAATAGCATTGTTTGCATTTAAATGTGCTTCGTTAATTGCTGATGCTTTAATATTATCTGCATCTACAAATGGAGTTTGAACCACATTGGAACTATTTTGTGATCCGTATATTTCACCAAGTCTTGCGTTTATTCTGGTGAACGACTCCCTTATTGTAGTTCCTGTAGAATCATTGGCTGTTGAACCAACAAAAGGAGTTCCAGCATTAGTGGGAGCTGAAGCACTTGTAGGGGTTATTAAATGAATTGTTGCCATATTTTTTTATTTATAATTGTGTCTTGTCTGCTTTAAATGTTGTATTATCTGCTCTTAATGTACCTCCGAAATAACTGATTATATCAGCAGTGAAAGGAGTAACAGGAACTAATCCCCAACAATCAGGAGCTGAAATATCTGGAATATAAAAAGTACTCCATTGTTCGTCACCAAATCCATTGTTATCGTGGATCTCGCAATAAGTTTTTCCCCAATCTATCGAGTTTGCCATCTTTCTTTTTTAAGTAACTATTTAGCTTTATTTCGTTTTCTTGTTTAGGCTTATATACTTGCTTTACAATACCCATCCTTGATAGTAGTTTTCTTTGTCTGGGTGTATGTCTTCATTATTATTACTATAATATTCTGGAAACTTAGAACTAGCATTAAAACTCATATAGTCAATAAATCTATTAGTATAATATTCTGCATAATCCCTTTCTTTTGTAATTAATATATCAATTTCCTCTTTAGATGGTTGACTAGCGTTTTCGCTATTGTGTTTAAATACCCCTCCATTCGAAATAGTATAAGAAGCAAATGGAAGATATTCTGCCATAGCGTAATGAATTAACATAGGTTGTATATAGTCATTTACTAAAGCTAAATAGTCTCCAGCTAAAGATGAACCAATTATATCATTACTTACTTTATCATATAAATCAGTACCTAAGAAGTTGCGAATATGTATTTCTTGGGCTAACTTAACAAATTGCAAGAACTTATCAGGGTCAACTGAACCGCTTAATGCAGTGTTTTTTACGATATCCGATCTCTTAATAAATAGTGGTGTTGCCATTAGTCAGTTTCTTCTATTTGTTCATTTACAGTTTCTTCTACATCTTTCTTAATTCCAGTTTCTTTCTCTATTTCACTATCGCTAACCGCATTTGTTAAATCAGTAAACTCTAAAGGTTGGAGCGTTTTGAAGTAGATGTCAAGTTCTATACCATTGTATTCTAGTATTTTTTCAAGCTCATCTATAATAGTAACTTGCATTGGTCTAATTACAGTATTGTCCATAAGTAAAGATGCTGTCATAAGCTCATCAGCATTGTTACCGAGTCCTGTGTTATCTTTTATACCAACTAACATCGGAGAAACAATTCTATGGGATACCATAATTTTCTTCATACTCTCATCAGATAAGAATTGATATTGTTGATGAACATCTGGTATAGTTACCTGATCAGTGGTCGCAGCAAGTTCTTTACTATCGTTAAATGCTAATATAAACTTACCAGCATTACTAGTCCCACTGAATTTATCATATATGGATCTCTCAATAGCATCCCTTTGTTCTTTATCAGGAGTACCATTGTTAAAGTTAATCAACATAGAAGGTTGAAGCCCGTTTTGAATATTACTAATATGGTAGTTAGCAACTTCCTCTTCCAATTCACAATACTGTAATCCTCCTTGATAATCTACTGGGGAGTAATAATAAAACCCAGCTCTATATGGTCTGATATATAATATCTCTATCCCATCTTTACTAGTACCAAAAGCTGATATTCTTTTTGGTTTATCATTCTTCTTTACTTTGGTCCAATCATTACTGTAATAATATGCCTTTATTTCGCCATCAGAAGCCTTCTCCGCCCTTATCGTCTCAATAGGTAAGTGTTCTACTTGTACTATCTGAGATCGGTCCTTAGAGTAGATTATTTGAAGAGCTGATTGACCCATCATTTTATAATCATAACACACCTTCTTCATACAATCCTTAGAGAACAATTCTTTCATTTTATTGTAATCTTCTGGCTTGTCTTTACTATCAGTTGCATCTAGTCCTCTCCCATAAATCATTTCAGCTATTCCGTTTACAGCAGCGTTGTTTGTCGGAGACCCATTATATCTATCTATAAGATATTGAAAGTATTCGTTATCATCTCCATATTCAACCCAATCATATCTTTTTGATTCAACAACTTTTGTTGATGTATAGCTAGACAGATTAACAACGTGGACAGTGTCTTTAGGTTTGGTTGGATTTGTTCTATTTCCAGATTTTCTTCTTGACATTATAGTATTATAAATTCATTATCGAAACTCGCTTCCTCAGTGTACTCATTCTGATTTACGAAGTATTTTTCTTTATCTTGTTGATCAGTCCCATAAATCAACCCTCTATATATTTCAGTTGAATCATTACTCGCTTTCTCAACAACGTATCTATATAGGGTATCTTTAGCTACTGTAAAGTCACTAGTCAATACCATATACCCATTCTCAGTTGTCTTTGTTGGAGTAACTGTAGTTGTAGTTCTAGTCTCCTTATTAGTTAATTTAATTACTGGAGCAGTAACATCTTCTCTAGGAATGATCTTTAATATCTTACTTCCTGTTATTGGTAATATTTCCATATAACAAAATAACTAATACCCTATTGAATTGTTTTCTCTAATATACAAAAAAAGGGGGTAAAATACCCCCTTTTGAATTAGAAACCCATCAATCTAACTACACAGCACGTTGAGTAGATTGCGTTTCAGTTGAAGTCCCCATACCAGCGAAAGGATCCGCAGCAGTAGCTCCAGTTACAAAATTAGGCATTGTTATTTCGTTAGCAGTAAGAGTCAAGGTATATCCTTGAAGATCACCCATCGCAGTTCCAGTAACAGCTGTTCCGCCAGTCACTTCAGCTCCGTGTTCTCTACCAACACATAATACACTACCATCAAATGTTTCTACAAAAACGTGAGGTCTACCATAAGCCATAAGCTTTAGTTCTTTGTTGTCCTCTTTAGTTAGTTTATGTAGCGTTACGTTTAGTACTTGCTCAAAGAAGGTAGTACCATTCTCCAAGGAAGTTTGAATATTTGTTTCTAAAGAGGAGTTCCCTTTGACATCATAAGTATGGTAGTTAAAAGAACCAGCGAAATCAGTAATTTCATCGTTGCTACCTACAGTAACAGCTCCTAAATCTCCGAAATCAACAAAGTGAATCTTTCTAACACCACCTACAGCATCTTTACAAGGTTTTAATCTTCCTCCAGTTAAATCACAAGCCATATTTTAAAGTATTAAAAAAGGGTAGGTAGGCACTCGGCTCACCCACCCTTCTTGATTATTCAATTATTTATTAGTTAGCAGAGTTGGTGATACCATAAGTAACGATATCTTCAATTATGCCATACTGTACTCCAGCGGTAAATCTCATTACAACTCTCACATTTTGAGAACCATCAAGATCAGCCATATCGATTACTTTAACTTCGTTGTGGTCAGATAAAAGACCAGTTCCAAAGAACAAGTTAGACTTCTCAGCAGCAATTGCTTTGTTGTCAGCAAGACCATTAGCGACAAATAGTTTTACACCATCAAAACTAAGGCTTCCGTTATTCCACCATTGAGTTCCTTGTGCGTTTGTACCAGCAGCACCAAGTCCACTTGCACCAAATCCGCCTAATGCTCTAACATAAGCTCTAGCAATATTTTGAGAAACATAAATGTAAAGATCTTCATTTCCGTAAAGTGAAGATGGAATTGCATCGACTATAGAGCCAATCTGTGCAATTACATTTGAAGAGTCAACTGTTGTACCAGCAACTTCTTGTGCAGATGGTAAAGCAGCATCTAAAGATACTAATTTAGTAAGACCATCAAATTGTCCGTTGTTACTTGTATTCCCATCCCAGATGTTTTGCTCAGTTTTTTGTGCAACTTTAGTAGCAACGTGTCCAATTAAGAAGTCACTAAAAGAAGGAGGAAGACTGTCGAAAGCAGAATATCCCATTTGAACAGCTTCCCAGTCAGCTACAAAATCCTTTTTACAAAGTTGTAGATTGACTTGTTGCTCTTCTGGAGCAAGAATTTTTTCAGTAAGTGTCAAAGTAGAAGTTGCATCAAAGTCACAAGTAGCATCCTTAACGATTCCGTCAGAAGATACTTTCTTTATAACCTCTTTTAACTTTACATTCGGTTTTACTGTAATACCGCCATTAGCGATAGTAGACCCCTCTAGTAAAGCTGCTGCAATATATTGTCCAGCAAATTCTCCAGAATAAGTAGGGGAAGTAATGTTAGTAGTTGTAGCCATTTTTATTTAATTTAATTATTGTTTATTGTTAATTCTTGCCATCACACGATCAAATGTGGTTTGAGGCTTGTTTTGTCCGTAAGTAAAGTTTAGCTTTTTTGCTTGTCCTTCTTCTGGATTGTGTTTGATTGCTTCAGCAGCTGGTTCTTTAGAAAGCTCTTCTACTTGCTCTGATAGAGCTTGTTTTTCTTTCTTCATATAACCCATCTCTTCATCAATCATTTTCTTAATTGCGTCAATCTCAGCTTTAAGCCTTGACATATCCTCAAGATATTTTTCTTCAGAGACATAACCCTCTGCTAAATTTTCGTCTTCTTGAGTTTCTACTTCCTCAGATGCTTCTACCTCTTCGATTGCTTCGGTAGGCTCTTCTGAAAGTTCAGTAGTTTCTTCTTTGACTTCTTCTTTTGCTTGATCTTCTTTAGTTTCTATAACTTCCTCTTTAACCTCTACCTCAGAGATATCTTGAGCAAGTTCATCTTCTTTAGTAAGAATCGACAGCTTTTGTAGAATGTCATTCAAAATAGTTGTTGAACTCATAATAATTATAATTTATTAAAATAACTGGTTGAAAAGTAAGTGTTGTATTTTTATATTTTTCCTATACCTTGAGCCTCAAGAGTCCCATCACAACAATCAATAGAATATGTTGTACCATCTGGACATAGACATCCCCTTCTACCATTCTTAGGAGACGTCCTAGATACAGTTGCTTTTTTTCTTCTTCTTATAGGTTTTTTCATTTCTTTCCTTTAGGATGTTTCTTTGGGAGTAAATCATAATCCGTGGTATATTTTGGATTCTGTGGTCTACCATTCTTTATTAAGTATAAGTAGGCATTAACCCTAGCAAAAGCCCACTGAGAAGCTGATCTAACTTTAGGACTATGACTTGTGTTAAAAGCCCCCAAGCCACGCTGAAAGACAGAAGCAAGAACGCTAACGCTAACACCATAGCCAAGTTTTTCTTTATATTTTTCATTAAACTCATCTGATTTCTTTTTTAAGGTAGCTCTATCTTTAGCAGATACTTTAGCTCCTCTTTTACCAGAAGCGTCTCCTTTTGCAGTTCCTTTACCTTTTGGATCTTTATTCTTAGTACCAGACTTAGGTGCTTTAGGACTAGATTTAACATTTCCTTTATCATCTACTTCAGCTAGAATATGTTTTTCACAAGCCATATACCATATCTTACCATCTAGTTCGTGTTCGTGGTAACCGCTACACCCTAAATCTTTAGCTGCTTTAATTGCCATCTCTTTATCTGAAAAAGCAAGTCTATCATCTATAACAGCGTAATCATCATCTATTACAGCTGTAGCCATTTTTATTTCACCTAAACCTCTTAACTTACCTCTACTCCATCTTAATGCAGCTTTACCGCCCCAAGCATCATACATTAATTTACCACATCCATCAGAATAGCTCTTAGAGGCTTTTAAATCGCCTTTATGACGAGAAAGGAATGAATACATCCTTTTTATTGTAGATACTGTTAAATTGCTTCTAGAAGCTAACTGAGAGGCTCTACGCTTTCCTACAGCAGTACCACAAGATCCCCATCCATTTTTGTCAACCCAATCAAGAACTCTTTTGGCATTATTCACTACTCCATCAGGATAATCACTATATGTTTTTAGTTTAAGTAAATCCTGTTCTAGCTGGTCCTTTACCTCTAGAAGTATTTCATCCGACTCGCCTTCGTTAACATCGGCGATTTGTGCCATATTAATTTTATCAGTAAAGTATCCCTCAATAGAGAAACCTTTGACCAAACCAGTTTTAACATAATTTTCCCAAACATTATCATTATTTACTTTCATTGAAACCATCCAAGTTCCTACAGGAAGGTCCATACCATACTTTACACTTTTATCGTGGACCTCATCTTCTACGATCCAACTCTCAACAACACTTAACCCATTAAGTTCAGCTTCGTGTTCTAATGTAGATTTATTCTGGTTACCCCTCATTAAGAATAGTTCAGATGCTTTTCTTACAGTATCTTCAGAGAAGTATATATAATATTCTTCTTCCTCTTCAGATCTATATATATGTTTATTTGGAACTAGAGCAGCTCCCATTAGGATTCTCTTTTCCTTATCTACTTCTGCAAGTTGATGTTTTTGTTGATCTTTAAGTGCAACAAAGTGTTCTTGAATTGCTGGTCTATCTACTATTGATATAGCTTCAATACCTGATAATAATTCGTCTTCGTCAATAAGTAATTCTATAATTCTCATATCTATTAAATTAACCACCTAGTCCAGCAGTGTTTATTGTATTTCTATCTAACTCTTGTTGTGTTGTAATTTCTTTGCCTACTACAAAGGCTTTTATTGGTTTAGATTGTTGCCCTCCTATGGACTGTGCTAACTGACTTTCTGAGGATGCACCTACTATATTGAAATCTGGAGCTTCAACATTCACTTTAGATTGATTAGCAGAGGGTCTAGATTTACCTTCAGATGCAATAGCTTTAACGTTCGCAAGACCACTAGCTACAGCCGCTGCAGCGGCTAAAGCACCTCTTATAGGACTGTCTACTATAGCAATAGGCATAAATTGTGACTCATATGCTTTTTGTGCGGAGAAATAAGTAGATATCAAAGCTCCTGTAATAGCTAGAGCTTTACCAGCTTTAGTTTCTTCACCAGCTAATGCAGAAAACGCAGTTAGAGCACTTCCAACTAATTCCAATTGTTTTCTTTTACCTTGAGCTTCTAGTTCTGCTATGTTTATTCTTATGGATGATTCTTCATCTTCTACCTTACTAAGATCTTTCTGTAGTTTTACTCTTTGTTTAAAAGATATGTTATCATTATTAAGCCTTTCCTGTAAGAATATTTTTTCAGCATCTAATTGAGATAATCTTAAATCGACAAGGTTCCTAGCTTTAATGCCTTCATTCAATATAGAAGAGTCTGCTTCTTGTTTGTTTATCTTTTCAATATCATTTTTTCTCTGTCTAAGTATTTCAAGCTCTTCTTGAGTTTGAGATAATGAAATATTTCTTAACTCATTATCTTCTTCTCTATTTAGTTGAATTATAAAATCAGATAATTCTTTTGAAGACTGCTTTATGGATTCATTGTATTTCTTTTCTGCTTCTTCTTTTTGTTCTTTAGTTGCATTACTAGAAAGGAAATCATCAATCCTTCTTTTTTGGTCTTCAGCAAATTCTCTTTGCGTTATTCTGGCTCTATCTCTTAATCCTTGAAAGCTTATTACAGTTAATCTTTTTTCATCTTCAATAACACTTTCTATAATTCTTTGTCTGGATTTTTGTCTTTCTTTCTCAAAGTCTAAATCTCCCTCCTTGAAAACTCTATTTCTTTCTTTAGATGCTTTTGTGCCTTTTTTGGTTTCTATTTGAAATAACTTTTCAAGCAGTATTTTCTCTTCCAATAGCCTTTCATAGTCAGCATTAAGTTTTATTGATTTTTTTGTTTCTCCACCACTACTCATTAAACTTGCAGTATACTTTTCGTCTACCACAATAAGTTCTTTTTCTATGTTTAATAGTCTATCAAAAGACTTAATTAAACTTGTAACAGCTTCATCATTTTGATCAAGACCCTTTTCTTTAAGGTTTTTCATCCCGTTTTCAAACGTAGAAAATGTATTAGAAAGAAGTGAAACGGTCCTGTCTAAAGCCTTTCCGTTTACAGAAAATTTAATTACACTCTTTGCTAATCTATCAAATAAATCTATCTGTTTTTGTATAGATTTAGTTAATTCATCTAACTTTTTCTTAAAGTCATCAGCTGCTTTACCAGCTCCAAAAAAGAAATTATAAATATCATCACCAAATGCAATAAGTAATTGAATTGCTATCAATATACCTCCACTTCCTAGTAATGATCTACCTAATAACTTTAAAGAGTTTACTGCACCTCCAGCTGTTTTAGTAAAACTAAAAAACAAACTTACTATCTGACCTAAGTTGTTAGCCATCCCCTGAAATCCGTAGGAGGCATCTGAAGCTAATCTGGATGTTTCAAGAAGTATAGCATTGTTAAGACCAGATTGTGCTCTAAAATTAGGGTTAGCGGCTTGTAGTTGAGCAGCTGCTTGTGATCTAAATGATTGAGCAACCGCAGCATTGGTTATTTTTAGTTTCTCAGCTTCAACTCTTTGAGCTATCTGAGCTTGAGTAAGTTTGGTTAAGTCTTCCGCTGTTTTCTTAGTAGAATTAGATACAGCTTTTGATCCAGTTTCTTGGACCTCTATGGATATTAATATCTTCTTGTTATCTGTTGCCATACCTTACCCTTTTTAATTGTTGTCTGACATCCTCCATATTACCACAGGCTTTATACTTTCCTTTAGCAATATCTATATTCTCAGATACCCCATACCAATCATCGATTGCCAATAACTCTAATATTTGTTTTATCATTGTATTATATCTTCAGAGAATATATTTAACAGCTCTAATTCTGATTTACCAGTTGTAAGCTCAGTCGTTATAGAATTAATCCGAAACATCTGATCTTGTATCTTAATCTGGTTATTTAATTTATAGTTTACTAATATGTTTGGAGGTAAATAAGCGGTAACTTTAAATACTCTTTTTGCTGGGTTAAATACTCCTTCAACATATTTCTTGTAGAACTTCTCATATAAAGAATTACTTTGTTGACCAGTAACTTTAGTATAATCAACTGCATTCCATTCATCAAACTCTTGGTCGAAGTTTAATGTAAAAGATGGAGCAACAGTTGTGCTACCTTCCTCGTTTGAATTTGATGGTCTCCAATAACTAGTTATAGGAACTCCTGCATTATTGCCAAATATCCAATTTATTTTACTATTTCCTGTAAGACCAGTTTCTAATATCCCATAGAATAATAGTGGTTTTACATTTAAAGATTCATAATCACCAGTAGGAATAGTAGGTACAGTATCTGGGTTAAAATCACCCCCAGCAGAATATCCCCATTGAATAAATGTTTCATCTGAATCAACATTTGGATCACTAACAGCAACGCTATCGATAATCCTTTCATATTTTAAATGGGTGAATGGTATCTTAATTTCGTACTTAGTCCCTCTATCAATTTTATCAGGAAAACTTCTCCTCACATTAAATTCAGCATCCCCAAATACCTCATTAAAAGATTCTTCGTGTTGCCTCATAAGTAATGCTTCATTTTCTTTATACTTAAATTCTATATCTGTAAAAGGTAATATAGATTCGACTGTATGTTCACTTGTGTCTAAGTATTTATCTATATCTATCGTAGCACCTAATCTATTATTAGTAGCATCAGAATAATAGTTATCCAGAGTATCAACGTATATCTGACCAAATTTAGGATCTGAAATATCATCTATAAAATAAGCGGTTAGATTAAACGTTTTGAATATACCAGTCAAAAACTCAATTACTTTCATCTTAGGCATAATAAATTCTTTGCTCAAATCAATGTCTACACTTGATTCACCAATTGAGCTTGATAAAGTTGAGTTAGAATTAACTTCAGAATAAGCTTCTATTTGTGGTGTGCCACCTGAAGGACTTGATTTCACAACAGAAATAGTTGGTGTTAAATTAAAGTGTTCATCTGATCTAACTTTTATTCGAAACCTTCTAGTCCCATTATTGGCATTAGATTCAAAAGCAGTGTATATACCATCGAAAACTGTACCTGAAAGCACATCACCAGGCTTTGTAATAAATTCATTTATTTCCTCTCCATTATCATTAACTTCTACGAAAATCACATCAAACTCCGCATTGGAAGGAGAATATAAAGCTCTAAAAGATATTTGATATTTAAAAGCATCAGATTTTGTTATTTGTATTATGTTATTACTAAAAGTAACTTCAGAAAAATCTGTATTAGTAAAAGAGGAACCAATACCACGAAAAGAAGTATTTGATTGATAATTTGCACTTTCTGCGTTATAAGTAAACAACTTTAAATTATCTTGATCTTTATATTCTCCTTTCACATTACTTAACCACAAATACAAATTATTAAATGCTGTTGAACCAAAAAAGTCTCTAGTAAATGTTATGTTGTATTGGCTTTCGATAGCCTCTATAATATGGATTGTTTTTACTGCTGGTTTCAAATCAGTAAACTCAAGACCTCTTGCTATATCAGGACTAGAGGAATTATGGTATAGATTTCCAGTGCTGTTGAATTCTATGTTACTTGTATTAGACTCAGAGTTAATAAATAATCTTTTCTTAGAAGTTATAAGGGGGTATATAATTGCTTTCTCCTGTAGAGTTGAATTTACTGTGAAATCTATTCCAGCCTCAAAACCTGACTGGACTTGAATATTTGTATATTTATGGTTGTAATTAGTTAAATATGTTAGTTTGGTTAGTTCATCATCCCCTATTAAATCTTTAAGTGATACTGTCTCCCCATAAAATGTCAAGCTGTAAGAGTACGGTTTATCACCTTTCATCTTCACATTATTCAAGAATATCTTACCTCTTCTGAACTGCATATAATTTAGATGGATCTCTGCTTTTTTCTTTTTACGAGAATCATATGCGTTGTTTGAAGTAGGATCATTTTCGTCATTAATTATAAAATAATTATAGAAGTGACGAAATATTTTATTGTTAGTTGTGGATGCTGGAACATTAAAGGTTTGTGAGTAATCAGTAAATATCTTACCGATGTCTTTAACGTCTTGTATAGTAGAGGTAACTTGTAGTGTTTCGTCTTGAAACAAGTCTACAAGCTGAAGATTGCTATCTTTATCCTCAACATATAATTGAACCCTTTGCATTATCTAACTAGGTTTATCTCGTTATAAGCATAGTCAAAACTTACTGTGTAATTAAGAAGCTTTTCGTATAGATTGGTTTGATATTCTACAACATTATCTTTTGGAATAATAGGAAATACTTTATTGTTTTCGTGGATCCAAACAAACTCAGATAACAGTAACTCTTGAATTACTTCATTGTAATCTTCACAAACATAGCCAGTGTTTAGTGTTAATGATTTTTGTGCATTTACATTATGTAGTCTATCTGTTGATTTATTAGTAGCATACGAAACTCCAGTTGAAGTAGTTTCTATCGTATTTACTTTATAAGACTCCCTTGATACACTTGCTTGTTCTTTTCTTCTACCAAACATCCAGATGTCTTGTAATGTTCCAAACTTATTTATAAACGTTATCTTATTAGGAGTATTTTTACATTCTTCTATTAAATTTATTGTCAACTCTACCTGTTTATTATCTGTAGTTGTCAGAACAACTCTATTTACATTTGGTGAATTGGCTATACCACTTGTATAAAATGATTGTGAGTTAGAAGAGGCTATCAGTGTTGCATCAGCTGTTATAAGTGCTGTGTCCGCTTTTATAGTATCAATATCAGCTGTTAGTGGACTCATACTTTTACCATACTGTTTACTGTCAACAAAAGTACTATCCAAGAAAAATTCTACTCCGTATAATTCAGTTTCCCTATATAACGGAACCCTTACCTTTTCATCGTGTTTCCAGTATATACAAGTGTTGGATTGTTGTAATGGAGATGTTAATAGTTGAGGATTAATTTCATTTTCAAAATATCCATATCCGTGGGTTGCTAATACTGTGTCTGATTTTATAGCAGTTGTAGAATCGCTATAAGTAGATGTTATTTCCCAAGTTGCCCAAGCAGTGAGTACAGCTGTTTCATAATTTCCATCAAAAGATATTGGTATAAAATCTTTAGCAAGTTCAGCTATTTCAAATACAATATTGTCCTCTCCAGCTAATATATTTTTAGCTATAGTATAATTAGGTTTAGTTGGATCATAGCTATTTATCTCTCCAGTATATACCCATAGTTTTAATGTTGAACTGCTTAAAGTTGCCATATTATTTATGTTATATTATATCCTAAATCTTTTAAGGCATCTATAGTTTTTTGATGGTAATATGCTGAATCTTGTCGTGGCAATACATTTCTAACAAATATAACTTCAGATCTGTCCGCTAAACCATTAGCCCCATCAAAACCATTGGCACCTGTAGATACATTATTTATAAAATGACTGAATTGAAGATATGGTCCTGAAACACCATTGTCCTGTGTTTTCTCTATACAAAATACAATAACCATCTTGTTTCCATAGTTTGTTTGATTATCTAAAGAGGTCCTTAATGCTGCTAAGTCTGTTGAGTATAAACTAAATAAAGTGTTATCTCCTAGTAAGGTTGTAGATCCGTAATGATATTGGTTTGCGGCTTCATCAAAATATATGAGGTGGACTAGTTTTGTTGAATTTGAGTTTTGTTTCTCTACTGATGCCCATTGAAAAACTCTTTCAGCGTGTACTCCACTATTTACACCTAAAGTTACTGGATCAGTATTATATATAACTTGACTTTGATATTTTGCGATATCGTTATTATAATAACTTAAAAAAGAATTTTTTAATTCATTATTAGTCATATCTTTTAAAACATCAAGTTCTGAATTTAATGATCCTGAGTTATCAAACCAGAAAATAAATTCTGTGTTTTGATCTAATGTCTGGGTAGGAGTTCCATTAGCGAATCCTAAACTTCCCTCTACAAAATTACCTGTTCCGCTAGTTACTGATACACTGTCTTTTTGAGCTATAACTATTGTAGGAGTATTTTGATTAAGTGTAACTGTTTGTGTTGCACCATCAGAATCATTGTATTGAAAATCAGCTGTAGAACTAGTAGATGTAAGTGTATAGTTATGGGTTGGAGTTGCTAAAGTTGTAGGGTTAGGACAATTTATAGTAAAACTGAATCTATCGTTTACAAGTGGGGTTTCAGCTGTAATCTTTACTTCTGTAGGAGTAGCTGCTGTTTTATTTATTGATAATTCTGTATTAAAGTCTTTGTTTGAATCACTACTATCTCCTTCTGCTATAGAAACTGTATTAATATCAGATGTATCTACTCCATTCGCTGTAAGCATATCGTCATACTCTGCATTTCCTATATAGCCTGTTGTTTGTGTTGTATTATTCCATTCTAAACTAAATTTAACTGGGACCTCTCTAAGAAGGCTGTTAGCGTATATATCTGAAGAAAAGTCTTTAAATGCTATCTTGACATTTCCTATCTTGTCTCCAACGTCTCCAATGTTGTATACTTTTTTACCAGTAAATGAACCTTCATTAACAGTATCTCCACAGGAAACATTTGACTCATCATTTAGTATAATATCTGGTACTTTTTGCCAACAGATTCTTTTGGTTGCATTTGCGGTATCTCCATCGTTGTCAGTAACTACAACAAAAAAGTCAATACAGCCTTCTGAAGAGCTTGTAGCCTGTACTTGTGTGGTTGTACCTCCAGTACTCCATAGGTAACCAGCTATAGTGCCATCTGAGTCAGTTGCCACTGCATCAAGTGTTACAGTTTCTCCAACAAAAGGGTTTTCGTTAGATGCTGTAATAGTAACTGTGGGAGGAGTATTGTTTTGAACTGGGGTAGGCGGAGTTGCTTCCGTTACTGGTATTGCTCCTTCTATGTAGTAAGGACTTCTTGAATTTAGTCTGTAGTCTGGCATTAGGATTCCATTTTATATTCGTAAGTATCTCCCTTTTTAATATAACCTGATTTTATTAAAATGTCATCTACGTTAAGGGAAACGTCTTTTGATACTTGAGATCCTAGAGCATTTAACTCCCCCATAGACTTTTCTATAGCATCGCTTATAAAGCCTTTAGTTTCCTTTGTTCCATATTTATCTATTTTTCTTCCTATTAAATATGCTATTCGATTTACATTCTTAGTGTCAGATAAAGAATATATTTCTCCAGTCTTAACATCAGCTAATGTAAGTCTCTTGTCTTTAATCCATTTTACTAAATCTTGTATATTAGGAAATCCTCCTTGAGGTCTACCTTTATCTAGTTTACTCCCATAACTATTTCCTAGTATTTGATAAGAGAGTCTATTTGAATTTATCTTACTAAGTTTAGATAAACTATTGGCTAGGCTACCTGTTGTATTTATTGGATTGCTATAAGTACCAGTTGTATATCCTCTACTTCTAGAAGATTGTATTTCTGATTTTAGTAGTTTAGTTAACTTGTTAGAATAGTTATCTAAGTATGATTGTGTATTTTTGAACTTCTCTAATACCCCCATATCTAACAAGATGTTCCATCTGCCTTAGTAAGTCCCATATCATTGTTAGGGATCTCTATGTTTAATGTTAAGGACCATCCAGCTAGTAGATTTTCGAATCTATCTTCAAACTGTGTGGCAGTTGGAGAATCATTTATCTCATAGTTGTTCTCATTCATACCACCTCGTCTAAGGGAGGTTTGTAATCCATTGACCACACTCAACATTGTATTCAATATATCTTGCTTGTTATCATTCCCATAAATAGGATTCAAGGTCTGTTTGTCATCTTTGAATTCATCAACCACATCCATACATATAATATTCAAAGAGAATGAAATAAAATGATCGTTAAAGGTAGCATCATTGACAATAATATGGGCTAGAGGAAACAAAGTTTGTTTGGCTAGATCAACATCAAATATATCTCCATACGTTACAGTATTGATATTATTATTGCCTTCCAGATAAGTATGGATGTTATCTATAAGATTGTAGTATTCTTTCATCGTCTCATTGATTTTTTAATCATAGCTGCTTCTAATTCGTTTTTCTCTTTCTCAAAGGTAAGATACATCAAACACTTGAAAAGAGGTTCTGTTGTAACTTGGTCAAATTTCGAGATGTCTCCTTTAGCGAGTCCATAAATTGATTGATACCAACCCCATTTCTTTCCAAATCCTCCTTGAGCTGAGAGGTCTCCACCTTCTTGATCTTGTTCTCCAAAGAGACTAGGGAAGCTTTCGATAACTCGATCCCTAAATCGTAAAAAAAAACCATACACCCCATAACAACACTTAGCGGCATCTCTTTCATCCACTCTCTTAATTCCTCATTTGGTTTATATGGAGCTATTGTATATCTATCTTTACTCTTAAAGTTTACTGGTCGATACAGAACAGCCATAGCTTTATGGATATCTTGCCAATCGGTTATGGTTGCTTCAACATCAACGTACTCTCCTAAACTCATATCATCTAACTTAGGTATAAATCCCATATTAACATCTCCTATTGCAAAATGTCTTTGTAGGGAGTATTTTTCTTCGAATGCTTTCTTGATAATCTTTAGTACCTTATCGAATTCAACAACTGGTATCAGCTCCACTTCATTAAGGTTAACATTACAGAATATCTCTACGAGCTTCTTGTTTACGAAATCGTTGTACTCATCTCCTTTGTTATCGTCTAATATTTTTAGATACCTCTGGTATTGACCTAGCGTAATTGCTTCAAGAGATTGTGGTACTTCTAATTCTATTCTCCCCATATAAAAAGTAATTGATTCGTTTTATTTTGTAACTCAAAGATAATAATTTTCTTTTTCCCCTAGTATTATACTTAGTATAATATACTTAGTGTAATACTATAGTAAAGTACATAGTATAATATACTTAGTTATATATATAATAAGAATAGTATAATACTTAGTATATTATACTTAGTATATTATACTTAGTATAATACTGGGACAAGACTTATCTTAGTGTGGCAGTTGGAAAAGATGGTTTGTGTAGAGTCGTGGTTACTTATACTATACTACTACTTACTTGGCAGAGTACCCTTATTTCTCATTCTAAGGCTATTTTAAAGCGTTTTAATACTTATATGGTGTATTGGTATAGGTTAACGGAATTAAATTCATTACAGGGCTTTAAATTGGGTCTGAGTGGAGTGGTTAATGATATTAATCGGCTGGTTTTGATAAATCGAGCTACCAAATGAAACCTTTTTTAATTGTAACTTATTAAGGATCAATAAGAATATTAAAATAAACCCATAAAAAAACCCCCTGAAAAGGGGGCTTAACTTTAATATAAATTTAATTTATTTATTCAAATCATAGGTTTTATAAATGCCTTGTTTGATGTAGCTTTCTATTTCTTTTTTACTTAGGTTAACCCCTAGAAACTGCTTTAAATACTTTAATGTAGTTTTTGAGTAGTCCCAAAAATGAGGGTCAATAATAACCTTGCCTTGGAATCCTCGATCTTTGGAATAAAAAATGCTTTTCTCTTTCATTGCTATTATAGACCCGTAACTTTGAAAGATATAAAATTTATCCGTTTCGATTTCGTACTGATTTGCTACAGGGTTGCCACTTCTAGGGCTTTCCAAATTGTTTACTTTTATGTTTATTTTCTTTGTTCTCATTTTATTTTATTTTGTTTTATTAGTTATTTATATTTAAGTTCAATGTATATATCTTTATAACCTTTTTCGCTCCATTCTTTTTTCTCAATTTGAGCATCGAAAAGGTTATTGAATATGTTAGGTACTCCTCCAATCCATACATAATATTTTTTGCTTTTTTTCATCTATTTATATCTTAGTTCAATATTACTATACTTAATGCTTTTAATAGTATCAATATTAATTGATCGATAACCTTTCGCCCCTAGATCGTAGACTTTTAAAATACCATTCTCAAAGGGTGAAACAGTTTTTATTTTACGCCCATTCTTAATAAGGTATTTTTTAACTCCAGTTCGACAGTTCATACGTCTCAATGTATTATCCTTTTTAATAAATTCCACTGAAAAGAATTTGCCATTTAATAGGTTTATCTTCTCTAATATCTCGGATCTTTTTTTTATTTTATACCAAATTTTATTATAATGTTCCATCGTCTTTTTGTTTGCCCAAATATAAGGGGAAATTTTTCTTTTTTTTATTTTATACCAAATTGTATTATAATCTTCCATTGTGTTAATGTTTAAGAGTTAATAATAATTTGAATGAATACCCATATAAAAAAGGGGATAAATAAATACAAAGCGTATTTGCTCACCTTATCAATAAGGGTAATAAGTTTGTTTTTTTTTGGAGTATCATCTAAAATGCCCTGATAATCACTTTCGAAGATTTCGTTTAATACTTCTCTTTTTGTTTTACGTTCCATTATAATAAATTTTAGTTAGTATCGTTTAAGTGGAATGAAGTTGATCCATTTGGAAACTCACCTAACCAAACAAGATCTTTTTTTATTAATGAGGTTAAAACTCCTTTTAATTGCTGTTTAGTTCCTTTAAAACTATCCATAATGTTAGCAAAACATTCCGTAGGGGTTTCCTCGTATTCATCACCCCAACTGATGATTTCTAAAACGTTTTTTTCTAATTCTGTTAAGTTATTCATTTTCAGTTATTTAAATTAATATTTGAACGATTCAAACGTTCCTTTTTTGTTTGTTCAAATATAAGGGGAAATTTTCGGATTTATCAAGCGTTTTGTTAATTAATTGTGCATTTTAACAAAACTTTAACATTTACCAATACATAATAAAAAAGGGGATCAACCGACCCCCCTATTGAATTTACACCCCTATTGAATTCACAAGGGTATTGAATTCACACTGCTCCCAATTAACTAAGTTATAGGCGTGTATGCTGATAGTGTACTTTCGAACTTTGTCAGCAATTAAAAGTCACGCCATTGAATTTAAAATTAGTCTTTGCCTATCATCAAGGCGATGATCAAACAAATAATTCCAACAGTATAAAAAATTGCTATCAACTCAAACATTATATAGCCTGTAATATACTGTTAACTCTTCTCCCTTCTTTATTGGTCTCACTGTGTATATAGAGGAACTCTCTATTGTATTATCTAATATAAAACAATTAGGAGTCTCACTATGGTTTATAAAACCTCCTAAGGGTGTTCTAAATATCTCTCCAGTTTTAAAGTGGTGATGAGATTGCCCTAGGTATTCTCCAGCAATTATATCTTCATCTGCAAATATTCCTTGACCTTGGATGGAGCTATCTTTTACTTTCAATGATTTTGGTAATGGTTTATACATAATTTTGTTTTCGTTCTACTTTATGTTTATAATCATTCTTAATTATCCATTCGTGGACATATATATCGTACATCTCTTCATTCTCTAATGTGACCCAGTTAAGATATATAGATTCTCTAGCTAGGAAAAAGTACTCAGGGAGTTCTATCTCACTTACATCATACACTGTCTGGTCGTATATTTCTAATATCTTACCTCCAGATTCAAAAGTAATAAAGAACTCAGAATTATATTCTTTGACCTCTTCAGGTTGTAGATAATATTTTCTAACAGCTATATCCATTGTTAGTTATTATGGTATTTTAATTGATATCGTTTCTGCGTTGTCACTACTTATATTTTCGTTATCTGATCCCGCCTTAACTTTAAGGTAATTTGTACCTTCATACTCAAAATGGTGAAAATAAATTTTACCTATTTTGTCTATAGTTTTTTGAAGTCTATCTACTCTGGACCAATTGTCATTAGATATAGCCTCACGTTTAGCATCCTCTAAAAGATAGTCTATAGTTTGTTTCTCGTCTTCTGTTAAATTGATATTGTTTCTCATATTCTTATTTTTTAGCTATCCAATTCTTAGCTTCCTTTTTAAGACCAGCCACTGTCTTTTTATCAAACCATTCAAGGAATTCAAATATATCTATTTCAATAAATGTTTCTACTTTGTCGAATATATCTAATCCTTTTTTAGATTCATCATCTGCAAATTCTACCCAGCTCTCCATACATATATGGAATGATCTTGAGTTAGCTTTAGGTGGTGAAAAGCTAGTGATTTTGTCTAGTGTTAAATTTATACTTTTATCAGGTATCATAACATTTTATTTTTGATTCGAGTGCAATATAATAAAAATATTCCAACTGCCAAATATTTATCAAACAAAAATCCCCCAGAGCTATCCGAGGGATTAATGATATTAACTAAAAAAACTCTAATAAATGAACAGTGTAAATATATATATTATTTCTGACTTTCCAAATATAAATAGGAGTAAAATCTCCAAACCTTCTCTGAGGCTTCTATCTTACTATAGTCTTCTTTAGATATAAAAACTGTTTTCCCGTACTTCCATTCTTGATCTTTATTCTTAACTTGTTTTATGATCTTATAGTTCTTTGAGTCTTTAATCCTTTTTGGATATACCCTAATTGAATTTTCAATACACCAACGAAACCCATCGTAATGTTCTTTTGATGGAGCAAACATTTTATAAATAGGTTTTACTTTAGCCAAAACTATCTGATTATATACATCCCTTTAGGAACGGATCTGGTTAATAGGTATTGAATTCCGTAACGACTAGCATCTATCAAGTGATTGAAGGAGTCAATCGGTTTTAGTCCCTTCACTGCCCAAACATAATTATTGAATTCTTTGATAAGGTTCTCCCCTTCTAGATTTATAGTGTAGTCTTGCATAAGTGCTATACCTGATAATATACTCCCCTTCTTTTTTATTGTGGGAGTAACATTAAGCGGGGGACTCTTCATCTTCATTTCGGACAAAAGCCTTGGTTCGCTGTTATCCATTACGATTAAATTCCTACCAGCATATCTAATACAGTAATCATATATCTGGGAAGTGATTAAACCTTTTTTATATAGATGTTCTTTAAGCCATATAATCTTTCGTTCTTTATCTATAGCGACTTCTACTAAAGCTGACTCATCTCTAGCGAATCCTATGTCTAATCCAAATATTGAATCTATATCATTATTGAACTCACCTATCTGCCAATCAGTAAATACAACACCTTCAGCCTGTTGTAACCATCCTCCCATTATTTGGTGGTTATACTTATCAGGTCTTCTCTCCTTCATAAGATCTATCTCATCTATAAATGAATTAGATAGATTCTCTTTGTTATCTAAGTAGGTTGTATGGAGATAGGTTACTCCTTCTTTAGTTCCGTTCCAACCATCTGGGATGGATCTGTTCTGGAAGAATCTTTGGTATATCCAATGTTCTTTTGTGGTAGGGTTTAGAATTAATATACATCTGTTCTTAGAGGTTTTACTTCTAATGGAGTAATCTATCTTATCAAAGGAAAGCTCGTCCTGTAGCTCCTCTGCTTCATCAAGTACAAAAGTATTTATCCCCTGAATAGATTTGAGCTTTGCAGTCTGGTCTCCACTTGCAGTCTTGATCCCACTGAAGTATATTGAACTGCCTGTTATCTTATTAGTTATTTCTGTTTTAGTTATCTCGAATTGGTCCTCTACTCCCATAAGTTCTAGTTTCTCCCTGAACTCAGGTATAATACTCATTGAGGCTGAAGTCATAGTATATCGAGTAAATAATGTTTTGGTCCCTCTCTCATAAGTTAGGAGTACTAAGAATGTATTAACAGCAAAAGATTTACCAGATCCTCTACCTCCAGTCATAACATAGTATCTGTCATCACTTCCAAATAGTGTTTGATACTTTGGATTGAGTTCTATCTTATTCACCTATTGGTTTTCTTGGTCCCTTCTTACTAAGGGAGTGAGGCTTAACATAATATCCTAATATTGGATTTACAATATAGTTCCAAAAGTCTTGCTGGAACTTCTTAGAATCATTTATTATTTTTCTCTTTGCCATAGTTAAGTTCTTTTTTTACTATTAATACTATGTCTTATTCTTTGACTAAATTTACCAGCTCTTCTCTTTTGATGTTGTTTGTGGTAGATCAACTTATCTTCCTCACAGGGTATGTACTTAACTTTTTTCATTGTTCTAACTTTCTTTGTAGATTAGCTAAAGCTCTCCAAGCTACCTTTGTATCGTGGAGGATTCCGTCATCGTCTAATTCACCAGCCTGTATCAAATGTCTAGTCAGTGCATCTAAATCATCAGAAGATTTATCTCTGTCCCAAGCAAGTGGTTTATCAGGGTTGTGTTGAATTTGTCCCTGTAGACTACATCTAGATATCTCCATTAAAGCATCAGGAAAGTATTTAAGGACCCCACTAAACACAGGGTAATCTTTTCTATTTATCTTCATCCTCTTCGTGATTAACATCTATTGTTTTAGGTTTAGCGAAATCAATAACAGGAATATTAATTTTAGTATTAACATTTAACTCCTGTTGTTCTTTTGGTTTCCCATATCTATACTCCCATAACATCTTAGTATAATTAAAGTTACCTTCAGATGCCTTTTGAGCAACGTGGACCCAAGCTTTCTCTTCACTACCAAAAGCCTTTTTAAGTGCCTTTAAAGTAAGAGCATTTGTTTCTCTCTCTTTTATCTTTGGAGGTCTACCCTGACCTCTTGAGATCCCCTTAACAGCTCCATTATTACGTCTGCCATCAGGTTTCTTAATACTTTCTTCGTTGTCTTCTTTTCTTTTCATCTACTAATATTTGATGTTGATCTACTAACAGTCTATAATTCCTACTCAACATATCATAAGAGTTCTTTAGATTCTCATAACTAGTTGCTATTTCAGCTAGTGTATTTTCTTCATTCATTGGCTCCAATATACACTGGTGGTATAAAGAAAGAAGCCTTGAATATTTTGATCCTATCTGGGGGATTTGATTAATATCAAATTCAAGTTGATTGATGTTATGGAGAACAGAAGTGTGATGTTTCCCAACAGATTCTCCTATATCGTGCAAAGTCATTTTAGTGTTATCTTTTAATAACTTAAAATACATAGCACGAGCCTCTACATAAACCCTTACCCTTGTAGGGTTCGATAAATTTATTTTATAAAACCTCTCTATAATAATCCTTGTTTTATTCTTTATATCAGATATGTCCTGTACTTTAGTTATTAATGTTTTCTCGTTTGATTCCATATTTATGATCTTTATAAGCTGAAGTTATTCCTTCACAACATTCGTAATGTTCTAGTTCTTCGTAATATTTTATTAAATCCTTTATATCCTCTTCTGATAATAAACCCAAAGATAATGAGAGGTAAATATCTTTGTAGCATTCGTTTCTACTATAATACATCGTGTAGACAAAATTCTTCTAGAGGTTTCTTTTTGTCGATAAAGTAGTCTCTGTATATTTGAATTGCATCCATAGTTTTTTCACGACCTCTACGATGGAAATCCTTACCGCATCTAAATAATCCTAAACATTTGGAGCCTTTATCTATAACAGCGAACATAAAATCCTTATATGATATGTCAAACAGGGTAGTATAGATATAACACTGTACATCATAATTGAATTTATTTGCTGAATACTTAAATGATTTAAGATCCTTACCAGTTGTTTTAATATCTAATATATAGTTTTTACCTAGTACATCAGCTTTACCCCTGAAAGGAATTCCTTGTATTTCTCCAATAACAGGCTCCTCATATATTGCATCGTGCAACATTGAAGTACATATTGAATTGTTTAAGAATACATCAGATAGGTCTTCAGCTTGATACTTCTCGTGGATAGTAAAGGTCTTCTCAGGACCATACTCACTTACAGCATCTTTATATATCTTACTAGCCTTACCCTTTATATTAATGAAGTTCATCTCACTAAACTTCTCAGGCTCTAATATCTTGTAGTGGACCAGACTTCCTATACTAAAGGCATCGCTATACTGAGATTTACCATTTAAACTTCTCCAGTATTTTAGGGGAGAATCAAGTAAGTCAGTACAACTAGAAGAGGATAAAGCGTTCTTACCTAGATACCCATAGTAAAAGCTATCATCTCTCATCTTTTCTTTTATCTCTTGTTGATCCCAGAATTTTCCATCAAATGTAGTTATGCTTTTATTCATCTAAAACTTCTTCTAGTATTCCTCTTTTTACGTCCTCAGGAACATTCTTGTCAATTAAGTCCTCCCTTAAAGTGTCAAGGTGAGAAAGCCTCTGAAATAATTCTAATAAGCATTTTGGCAATTGTAAGTCTTTATTTAAATACATCATCTTAATAATTTTAATAATAGTTTTATTAACTTTCCTGTTGATCTAACAACTAATAAAAAAGGATAAGAAAGTATTTCAAATATACCTCCAACAATAAATAAAAACCCTATAACCATTAGTATAACTAGATAGTGTGGATTTACCAGAAGCAGTTTCAATACTTTCATTTTACCTTTGTTTTAAACAAATGTATAATAAAATATTAATAATGCAAAAGACTACAGGTTATTTTTTGGGATTGAATTGATTCTTAAAGATAGTTTGACATACAGAAAACCTTTGATCTCTATCGGAGTATTCTTCTCCCATCTTAGCATTCCCCATACATCTTCTAGTAAAGTCTTTATTTGTCTCGTACTTCTTTGGTTTTAAGAGTGGCATCTTCTAATCGTTTAATTTTTTCTAAAGCTACGACTAAAGCCTGTTGAGTTATCTTCAAGTCGTACTTCATTTTAAGTAACTGCGATTCCTTCATCTGTTCATATTCTCTAAGTTTTGTATTTCAGAATCTATATCTGAAAGCTTCTTTCTAAGTTTTGCTAAAGCCTCAGATAATTGATTTGGACTATTAACATAATTAATCTCAGTATTAACCTTATCATTGGTATCGTTCATCTCAAAATACTTCTTTACACTATCTCCCATAATTTATATTTTATAATACTTCTGCTTCTACAACTGGCAACATAGCCACTTCTTTTGGTATCTTATTGTTATTGCTAAAATGGGTCGTAGTATTGTGGTATTGAATTTCCCATTCTGGATTTATCTGGAATAGATTAAATCTAAATACTCCTTTAGGTGTTGAATTAATATAAACTGGAGTATCTATATTATCACTACATTTTAGATGGAGAGCATCGTATTTCTTTTTCTCCAGCAATAATGTATCGTAATGCTTACCTCTACATTTTAATTCTATCCTATGGAATTGATCTGGGGAGTAACAATCCCATCTACTCATTGGTTTTCGACTCATTACCAAATCTGGGTATACGTTTCTCTTCAGATAATTAAACAACTCCATTTCGCTTATGACCTTCATCTTAGTACTCTTTGTAAACTTGCTTTAGTTTACTCAATACTCCATTTAAGAAACAACTAGAACAGCTTGTTGTTTGTGCCTTTTCCTTAAATACTCTATTGTATATTGAAACTAATTTAGTCTGGACCTCTGGATCTATTTTACTCCCTTTACTAGTGAAGAAGTTATCTAGGTAGTTGAATTCATCTTCAACTAAACATTCAGGCTTGTTATAGGGGAAGAGCTTATTTAAATGCTCTTTACGTTCTTGACAGCCACAGTCTTCTCCCAAAGCCCATTTGGCTAATTTATCGACACCAACAGATTTAAATATCTTTTCTACAGTGTCTCCTAATCCCTTATCAGGTTTTCGATTTTTTGTACTTTTCATAATGCTTTACTGTTTTATTTCTAACCTTAGTTTTACTATTACTTAACGTATTAAAAATTGAACTCAAGCTTATTCTCGTTTCTTTTGCTATTTTTCTCATACTCATACCATCGTTAAAATGTATATTAAAAACCTTTTTATCATACCAGTACCATTTATCTACTTCATATTCTATCTTATCTATCAGTTTATCAAACTCAATCTTCTGGTTTGTTATTTCTACAGAAGTATCTATTAAGTCATCTAACTCGGAGAACCAAGCATTATCCCAACAAATAAATCTACTTTTTATCTTATGATGATTACTAAGATACAAATTTCTCATTGTAACATAAACGTAAAAGGTATTGACCTCCACCTCATTGTATAATATCTTCTCTGGGTCATCAACATAATCTGTTATTCTAAGATACATTTGTTGGACTATTTCATTGGCATCGTTATCCGATAAC
>VMHT01212298.1_pt1 | contig 34582 bp, 64 predicted proteins | sample 4693611 | NCBI WGS metagenome assembly VMHT01 (sample SAMN12280063, study PRJNA550983) | marine metagenome | isolation source: seawater sampled from same location over 5 years 0.02-0.2 micron viral filtrate | place: USA: collected off the coast of southern California halfway between the port... ...
AAATCATAAAATATTTCGTCCATTAAAAGAAAATAATCCTGAGTTATTAGATTTTAAAAATCAATGTAATCAAGGTAAAGAAATAGAATTTTCACTATTATTTAATTCTAGGAATATTAGAAGAAAATGTATACCTGATACTATTTTAGCTTGGAAACTATTTTTAGATAATTTACCTAAAGATAAAAGAAATAAATGTCAAATGGTAATGCATACTTCACCTGTAGATCAAAATGGAACAGATTTACCAGCAGTAATTAGGTTCTTATTCCCAGATGATGATCATAACATTGTTATGTCTCATAATAAGCTAACTACTGAACAAATGAATCTTATGTATAATAATGCTGATGGTGTTATATTGTTATCATCTGCTGAAGGTTGGGGATTATCATTAACAGAAGCTATGTTAACTAGTACCCCTTTTATAGCAAATGTAACAGGAGGAATGCAAGATCAAATGAGATTTGTAGATAAAAACGGAAAGTGGTATACACCAAATCCAGATGTTCCTTCAAACCATAGAAAAACTTATACTGAGCACGGCGAGTGGGCATTACCTGTTTTTCCAAGTAATTTATCTTTAGTTGGTTCCCCTAAAACACCATATATTTTTGATGATAGATGTTCTTATGAAGATGCTGCTGATCAAATAATGAAATTATATAAAATGGGAGATAAAAAAAGAAAAGAAATTGGAAAAAAAGGAATGAAGTGGGCTTTAAGTAAAGAAGCTGGATTTACTGCAGAAAAAATGGCAGATAGAGTATCTGAGGGGTTTGAAGAAGTTTTTAAAACTTGGAAACCAAAATCAAGATTTACTTTTTCTACTATTGAAGATTGTCCTAAAAAAGTTATAAATCATAAATTAATATATTAATATGAAAAATACATTTGTAGTAAGCTGTCCTATAGATACTTACAGTGGTTATGGTGCAAGGTCAAGAGATTTTGTTAAAGCATTAATTGAATTAGACGAATATGATGTACAAGTATTACCTCAAAGATGGGGTAAATGTGCAGAAGGGTTTATAAAAAACAATAAAAATTGGAAATTCCTTGAAAAGCATATTCTCCCTCAATTAATGGCAAAACCTGATTATTGGTGTCAAATAACAGTACCTAACGAATTCCAACCAGTAGGAAAATATAATATAGGTTTAACAGCTGGTATAGAAACTACTATTGCTGATGGAAGTTGGATTGAAGGATGTAATAAAATGGATTTAATTTTAACTTCTTCTAACCATTCTAAAGATGTATTTCTTAATTCTACTTTTTTCAAAAATGGAAATGAAAATGATTTAGTTAAATTAAATAAACCAATTGAAGTATTAATTGAAGGATTAAATTTAGATGTTTATAAAGCAATTCCAAAACAAAATCTTAAAAATAAAGAATTGTGTAATTACTTAAATTCAATCCCAGAAAAATTTGCTTATTTAACTGTTGGACATTGGATGCAAGGTGAAATGGGAGAAGATAGAAAAAACATTGGATTAACTATAAAGTCATTTTATGAACTATTTAAAAATAGAAAAAATGCTCCTGCATTAATTTTAAAATGTTGTATAGTAAATGGATCACTTTTAGACAAAGCAGAAATTTTAAGAAGGATTAAAATAATTAAGGATTCAGTTGTAGACGCTAAATTATTACCTAACATATATTTGTTACATGGAAGTTTTACAGACCCAGAAATGAATGAGTTATATAACCATCCTAAAATAAAAGCAATGATAAGTTTAACTAAAGGTGAAGGATTTGGAAGACCATTACTAGAATTTAGTGCTATCGATAAACCTATAGTTGTTTCTAATTGGTCTGGTCATGTCGACTTTTTAAAAGATGTTTGTTTTGTAGATGGTACATTAAGTAAAGTTCACCCTTCTGCTATTGTACCTAATATGATATTGGGTGAAGCAGATTGGTTTAAGCCAGAATTAAAAAATATTGGGTATGCCCTTAATAATGTTTGGGAAGAGTATAATACTTGGGTTAGAAAATCCAAAAAACAAGGAGAATATTCTAGAAAAGAGTTTTCATTTGATAGTATGAAAAACCAAATAAAAGATATCTTTGATAAGAATTTAACTAAATTACCTAAAAAAATGGACTTAAATATAGGTAATATAAAAATGCCTAAAAAACCTAAGCTTAAAAAAGTATAAAATGGTAGAAACTGATAAATTAATTAAATGTAGTAGATGTGGTAGTGATGCTTGTTATAAACAAGAAATAAATGGAATAGAATTATATTCATGTTATGGTTGTGGCTTCCAAACTTCATCTGTAATGAAACAGGGAGAAAAGTTCTTAGAAGAACAAATGGAAATACTACCAGAATTATATAAAATCTTATTAGGTGAAGATGAAGAAGGATTAGTATGGATGCCTCAAACAGTAAATTTACCTCAACAAGGAATGGTATTTGCAGCTACTGCTAAAGAATTTGGTGATCCAAAATCACCTCCTGCAATAGATAACTATGAATGGGCAGCAGTTAAAGCAATTAAAATACCAGAAAAAGATAAAGAAAAATATCCAATTCCACATAAAAAAGGAGAATATTATGAATATAGAATGGATATGACTACTGAAAAAAGATTTAACCATAATGATTTTATTGAAGCCCTAGATTATATAGAAGTATTTGGAAAAAAAGAGTAAATATGAAAATAAGTTATGCAATTACTGTTTGTAATGAATTTGTAGAAATACAAAAATTAGTAAATTTTTTATTAAAATCCAAAAGACCAGAAGATGATATTGTTATATTATATGATATCAACAATGGTCATGAAGGTATAGAACAGTTCTTAAGAGCTAAATCTATTAATGGAGAGTTTTCTTGGTTGCCTGGGGAATTTGATGGTCATTTTGCTAATTGGAAAAATAAACTAACTAGTATGTGTAGTGGTGATTGGATCTTTCAAATTGATGCGGATGAAATACCACACGAAGGTTTAATAGACTGGCTACCAGAAATAATATTGAGTAACCCAGATAATGAAGTAATCAGAGTTCCTAGAGTTAATAAAGTATTTGGTTTAACCGAAGAATATATTAATAAGTGGGGGTGGAGAGTAAATGATGAAGGTTGGGTTAATTGGCCTGATTTTCAATGGAGAATTTATAAAAACCACCCAAAAATTAAATGGGTAAATAAAGTACATGAAGTATTAGAAGGATATAGTGTGTATGCTGATTTAAATGAAGAAGAACATTTTGCATTATATCACCCTAAAGATATAGAGAGACAAATAAAGCAAAATAATTATTATGAAAGTTTATAGTAGTTTTTTACCTATTGAAAGATATGAAAAATTTATTTTAAGTAAAAAAAAGTATAAAAATATTCCAATTACTATATTTAATGACTATTTTACAAAAAATGATTGGGCAGAATTAAATGATAATCCTATTAATATTATTATTTTAAATGAACCCAATCAATTATTTGGACATCATACTCATATTCAAAATTTATATAATAATTATAATTTAATTTTAACTTGGGGTCAGGAAGTAATTGATAATTGCCCCAATGCAGAATTATTTATTCATGGTGAAACTAATTTAGATAAAGATTATATAAAATCATTTAACCCAAATCCAAAAAGAAAATTTGAAGTAACTTTTTTAAGTGGGGTTTTAGAATTAATTGAAGGTCATAAATTAAGACAAAGAATTTTAAGTAAAGAATCTGAAATAAAAATACCAAAACAATTTTGGAAAGTATTAGATGATTTTAATCATGAAACAGGTAATAGACCAGGGTATAGAGATCCTGGGTGTGATGTTATTACTGAAGATGGAACTCCTATTGAAGGTGAAGGGAAAAAACAGGTATGGAATAGAAATTCTATGTTTCATATAGCAGTAGAAAATTCTAGAAACTTAAATTATTACACAGATAAAATTGTAGATTGTTTTGCAACTAAAACTATTCCAATATACTGGGGTGCTCCAAACATAGAAGAATATTTTAATAAAGAGGGAATAATTACATTTGAAGATGAAAATGATTTAATTAATAAAATAAATAATTTAACTGAAGAAGATTACAAAAATAGATTGGAGGCTGTAGAAGAAAATTATATATTGGCGTTAGAAAATGGGTTCTTTTTTGAAAGATTAGAAAGTACTCTAGATGAAATCATAAAACTCAATAATATAAAATAATGGCAAGAAGAAAATATTTACCTACAGTATCAGAATTAATTGATAGGTTATCAATTATCCAACTAAAGGAGGTATTCATCCCAGAGCATAAAGATGAATACGCAAAAGAAATTAGTTTAATTTTACAAGACCTTGACTCAGAAGGATTAGATGCTGAAATGATTAGATCCATTATTGTTTTATCCCAAATGAATCTTCATATTTGGCATAATGAATCTAATTATAGAAAAGGTATTAAGGATGGAAATAACTTAGAATTAACTCATGGGTTAAATGGTATAAGAAATACCGCTAAAAATAAAATTCAAGAAAAGGTTGGTGGTAGAAAAGATTATAAAATAGATTGCTTAGCTGCAGATTTTAAAGATTGGGAGGTATCATGGTAAAAGTATTAGTAATAGGAGATAGTTGTATTGATGAATACATTTATTGTACAACAGATAGATTTTGCCCAGATGCACCTGTACCTGTATTAAAGCCTGAGTCTTATGTTTGTAATGAAGGTATGGCTGGTAATGTAGCAGATAATTTAAGAGCATTAGGTGCTAAGGTAGATTTAGTTACAAATACAAATCAGATAAAAAAGACAAGATTTGTTGATAGTAGAACTAATCATATGTTTATAAGGATCGATGAAGGAGAAGGTGATATATTTCCTATAACACAAGAGATTTTAGATGATATAGAATGGGAAAAATATGATGCTATTATTATAAGTGATTATTGTAAAGGTTATATTGATGAGTCAACAATTAAATATATAACTAAAAAACACTCAATTACATTTTTAGATACTAAAAAAATCATTATTGAAGCAATGGATGGTGTAAAATTTATTAAAATTAATGATGTAGAATATGAATTTAGTTCTGAAAACATGGCTGATTGGTGGAAAGAAAAAATGATTATTACTAGAGGGTCTAAAGGAGCTGAATATAAGGATATTATATATCCCGTTGAAGAAGTTGATGTTAGAGATACCAGCGGAGCTGGTGATACATTTTTAGCTGGTTTAGTATACGCTTATATAAGTGAAAAAAACATAGAATCCGCAATAGAATTCGCAAATAAATGTGCAACCCAAGTAGTTCAGAAAAAAGGAACTGCTAAAATAAATAAATTAGAATTATGAAATATAAATTTAGTACAAGTCTACCAGAAGTAGCAATTATTCAACCTGATGTTCATTATGATTATAGAGGAGAATATATAGAAACTTGGAATATAGAAAATTATAAAGTTTTTAATCCTAAGGGAGCTGGAAATGAAATCATTTTTAAACAAGATGATATTAGTACCTCAGTAAAACACACCTTAAGAGGACTACATGGGGATACAAAAACCTGGAAGTTAGTACAATGTCTTTACGGTTCACTTTTACAAGTTGTTGTAGATTTTAGAGAAGATAGTAGTACATATTTACAGTATGATATGTTTCCCCTTAATGATAAAAATAGAAACCAGATTTTAATCCCACCAGGTCATATAAATGGGCATTTGGTAATGAGTGAATCAGCAATATTTTCTTATAAGCAATCTACATTGTATGGAGGACCAGGCTCTCAATTTACTATAAAATGGGATGATCCAAAAATTAATATACCTTGGCCTATTAAAAACCCAATATTATCGTTAAGAGATAAAAACGCATTAGAAGTATGAAACAAAAAGTACTAATAACAGGGGGAGCTGGTTATTTAGGTTCCATACTAGTAGAATATTTACTAGGAAGTGACTATGAAGTCACAGTGTTAGATAACTTAATGTATAAACAAACATCTTTACTACATTTTTGTGATGTAGAAAATTTTACTTTTATTAAAGGTGATGTTACAGATAAAGAACAACTACAATTTTTAGTTAATACTCATGATGTTATTATTCCTTTAGCAGCTATAGTTGGGGCACCTGCTTGTAAAGCAAATCCTGATTTAACTGTTAAAATTAATTTAGATCAAATCAAAAACATTGTTGATGTTTTAAAACCCCAACAAAAGTTAATAATGCCTAATACCAATAGCCAATATGGTAGTTCAAATGATATTATAACAGAAGATAGCCCTCAAAACCCTTTATCATTGTATGCAAAGACTAAATGTGAAGCGGAACAATATATTTTAGATAGTAAAAACGGTATATGTTTAAGATTAGCAACAGTATTTGGTGCATCCCCTAGAATGCGTACTGATTTATTAGTAAATGATTTTGTTTATAAAACAATTACTGAAGGAGTATTAGTTTTATTCCAGTCTCAATTTAAAAGAAATTATATTCATGTTCGTGATATAGCTAGAACATTTTTGTTTTGTATAGAAAATTATGATAAAATGAATAGTGAAGTGTTCAATGTGGGATTATCTAATGCTAATTTAAATAAAAAAGAATTAGCTGAAGCTATTAAAGAACATTTTCCAAAATTAGTAATCCTTGAAAATGATTTTTCATCAGATTTTGACAATAGAGACTATATAGTATCAAATGAGAAATTAGAAAGTTTTGGGTGGTCCCCTATCTATGATATTAATTCAGGTATACAAGAATTAAAAAAGGCATACGATATGGTAATTACAGATAATAATAAAAAATATACTAATCTATGATAAAACTTAAAACTAAATACCCAATAGCATATGATTCACCTGATCATATATTCCCTTGGGGTACAATGAGAGATAATTCTACAAATGAAGGATTTATTAATGAAACTCTAGAATTTTGGAAGCAACGAGGAAAAGATAAAATAAATTTTTTAGATTTAGGATGTTCTGGGGGTCAATTAGTGATTGATTATCTAAATAAAGGCCATTTAGGAGTTGGATTAGAAGGAAGTGATTATAGTGTTAAACATAAAAGAGCAAATTGGCCAGAATACCATAATAAAAATTTATTTACTTGTGATGTTACTAAAGAATATAAATTATTTGAAAATGACAAACAAATAAAATTTGATGTAATTACAGCTTGGGAAGTTATAGAGCATATTAAACCAGAAGATTTAAAACCTTTTTTTAAATATATTAACGATAACTTAGAACAAGGTGGGTTTTTCTGTGGTTCTATTTCAATGAAACAAGAAATATTACAAGGACATGTATTACATCAAACTGTATGGAATGAAAAAACTTGGTATGATAATTTTCCTGAAATTCTAACAGGTACTACTTTAGAACTATATGATTATCCCTTTAAAAATAAAGTAAGACAAGATCAAGGATCATTTCATATTTTACTATTAAAACAATAATATATGAAAATTTTAATAACAGGAGCCTCTGGATTTGTAGGGAGACATTTAGTTAAAGCCCTAGAAGCCCAAAAACATAAAGTGGTAAGCTTCAATTCTAATAATTTTACCCAAATGTGGTATTGTCAAAAGGATTCCTTTGATGTTATCATTCATTTAGCAGTTAAAACAGCTGCAGGGGGTTATTGTCAAAATCATCCTGGTGAACAATGGATTGTAAATAATAGTATTAATTCTGATATGTTAGCTTATTGGACACAATTTCAACAAAGGGCAACATTAATTACTTTTGGATCATCTTGTGGTTATAATAAAGATGTAGTAAAAACTGAAAATAACTATTTAACAGATGAACCTGAAGAAGGTTATGAAGTATATGGAATGGTAAAACGTAATTTACTTGTAGGTTTAAAAGCATTAGCAAAAGAATTTCAAATGGACTCTAATTATTTAATACCTTCTGTATTTTATGGCCCTGATTATGATTTAGAGGATAAACATTTTATATTTGATTTAATCAGAAAAATTGTAGGTGCTAAAAATGGAGGAGAGGAAGTTATTCTTTGGGGAGATGGTACACAAGAAAGAGAATTAATTTATATTGATGATGCTATTGATATTATAATGGCATGTATGAATAACCCTGAAGCTCCTAAAATGTTTAACTTATCATCAGGCCATACTTATACTCTTAAAGAATACGCTCAAGTTATATGTGAAATAGTAGAGTACGATTATAACTTAATTAAATGGGATACAAATGCTTTTGTAGGTTCTCCTAGCAAAAAATTAATTAATACTCATTTAAAGGGTTATAAATTTACTCCTCTTAAAACTGGTTTAGAAAAAACAATAAAATATTATGAAAATAGCATCAGTAGTAGTAAATAGAAATGATGGGTATAAAGACCTAGATAGAGGGATTATACACTTTAAATTTATGAGTGAAACATTTGATGAGGTTAATTATGTAGATTGGAATTCTCCTGAAGGGTCTTTTTTATGGGAAATTGAAAATAAAATTCCTTTAAAAGGAAAAATTAAACATTACTGTATTCCTTCTAATATAGTAAACCAAATTATAATGGACCCTAATGCCCAAAAATGTAATGAATCTATAAGTAGAAATATTGCAATAAGAAGAAGTGAGGCAGATTGGATAGTATCAACTAATTTGGATATAATTCCCCCTACAAGAAGAGAATTAAAAAACCTAATAAAAAATTTAGATAAAGATACTTTTTATACTATTTCTAGAAGAGAAGCACCTAAAGATATAATATATAACAATAAATTATCTGAGTTAAGAAATAAACTTTCAACAATCCCAGCAAGACATTTTCCAGCAAAAGTTACTCCTAATGATAATTACAGTTTAATTAATTGTTGTGGGGATTTTCAAATAGCTCATAAAGATGTTTGGAATAAAATAAAGGGATTCGAAGAAAATATGATATATGCTTGTTATGTAGACACTAATGCTCAGAAAAAAGCTGTATTAAATGATATAAATCTAGAAGTGTTGTATGAACCAGCTTTATACCATATGGAGCATGGAGCTTATTATACTAAAGAAGATGGAACTAGAGTATTAGATAACAGTAATAAAGGTCCTTATAAAGGTGATAATAAGGCTTATAATGATCCTTGGAAATGGGTTGAAACATTTGAAAAAACTTATAACAATGAAAATTGGGGCTTACAGAATGTTGATATTGAAGTTGAAGTAATATAATATTTATAAATGAATCACTTAAATACTATACAAATGGAAAAGGATACAGAAAAGATTAAAAAAGAAACAACAGGTATAGAAATTATTTACAATGATAGTGAAGATTTAAAAAGTTTATCTAATAAAGAGGAGTTTATACAATTCATTTTAGAAGATAGTTTTAAAACCATTGAGATGGCTTTGAGAAATAATTTGGATAAAGTTGAATTATTTAATATATTTAATTTGTCTCTAATAGTTGAAATTAAAAAGTCAAATTATAAAAACGTTTTAAATAGCTTAATTAAATATTATGTTAGAGAAGAAAACTATGAGAAGTGTTCATTAATTAAACATATTATAAAAAAGTATGAAATTTAAATATACAGTTAAGGGCTCAGATGAAGCTATAGGAATTGTAAATGCATTAAGTAAAGTAGATGCTGAAGTCAAAGCATCTGCTAAAAAAAGACTTCCATTAGAAAAATTTCTAAAAATATATGAAGTAAAACCAATATGAGCGAAGAAATTAGTGGGCAGGATGATCTTAAAAAATTATTTGAAGACATTCTAGGTTCTAGTATTATCTTAAAAGATAATATTAAAGTTACAGAAGAAAGTGTTTTTTGTTTACTAGTAAATAGACTAGATAAAGCTCATAAAGATGATGAAGCTTTATTTGAAATATCAGGAATAGATTTAACAAAATCAAAAGAAGATTTATGGTTTGTTATTGAATCTTTACTAAAAATAGCATATGGTCAAGATGCTTTTGATATGATTATGTGGTTTATTTTAGATAGATTTAACCCTGATGGTAAAGTAGTTCCATTTGAGGATGAAAAAGGTAAGCAATTTTCTTTAATTACCGCTAAAGATTTATTCCATTTTTTAAAACATAGATTCCCCAATTAACTTGGATTCTTAAAGAAAAATTCGTATATTTACGTAAAATTTTAAAGGTTACGTATAATTATGATTATGAATAAGATGAATCTAAAAATGATAAAGTGCATAGCTTGTGGAGCAGATATGCCTGAATTGAGATTAACCAAATATGGATACAAAGTTTGTGTTAATTGTTCAACTACAGGAGCTTATAGAGCTGTGTCTACTGTTAATGGAAGTGGAGATCATACCTGGAATGATATTCAAATAATGACCCCTGAACAATATGATTCCTATGAAAAAACAGAAAAAGCAAATTCAAAACTATCAAAAACACTAAAGAAAGAAGATTAGTATGCCAAAAGCAAAACCTTTAAGCAAGGAAATGATAGTGGCAGCTATGAATAAAACTAAATCTAACAGAGCTGCTGCTAGATATTTAAATGTTTCTTATATTCATTATAAAAAATGGGCTAAATTGTACGAAAGCACTACCCATGAAAATTTATTTGAACAACATAAGAATCAATCTGGAAAAGGTATACCTAAATTTTTAAAAAGTACTGGTAAAGAACCCGCATTAATTGATATAATTGAAGGTAGGGTAGATGTTTCTTCATTTTCTCCTGATAAACTTAAGTATAGACTTATAACTGAGGGATATTTATTAGAAGAATGTGCCATGTGTGGCTTTCATGAGCGCAGAGTTCTAGATTATAAAATGCCTCTACTCCTCCATTTTAAAGATGGAAATAAAAAAAATTATAGAAAGGAGAATATAGAGTTACTTTGTTACAATCATTATTTTCTTACTGTAGGAGATATATTCTCTGATAAACAAATAAAGGGTATAGAAGACCATGTCCCTGTAAATCAAGGAGATGTTGAATGGGAATTGGACGACTATCAAAAACAAAGACTATCAGAGTTAGGTTTACACACAGATGAAGATGATGAGTTAGATATAATTTCAAGATTATGAAAAAAATTAGAAAAATAAAAAATAAAAAACATGATCAAATAGTTAATGATTATGATAAAATAAAATCTAAACATCTTGAAAAATTAGCTAACAAAATGCTTAAAGATGAAGACAGAAAAAATAAATTAAAAAGTAAAAATATAAAAGGAAATTTTTTAGATAAATTTTAACATGGCTACAAGAATTGAAGTAAAAAATGCGGAAGAATTTGAACAAATGATTAAGGATAAAAACTTAAACATATCAAAGGGGATTGTGAATGGTATACTAGAAAATCTAGTAGGAAAGAAAAAACATATTCATGTACTAGAAATTTATTTAAAAGATGAAGATTCTATAGTTGATATAACTTGTCATAGAGAAGATTTTATTGAAACCCTAGAACAAAATTTAGAAACTTTTATATATCATGAAGAATATGAAGCATGTTCTGGGATTAAAAAAGCAATTGATTATTTAAAAAAATAAATTATGAAACTTTATAAATACAACATTAATAAATTAAAATATGAATCAGTAAATTATCCTCTAGTACTATTAAAAATAGCATTAGTTTATTTTACTATATTTTTATTTTTAGGATTAACAACGGCTCCTGAAATAGAATACATTACAGATACTGAAAAAGTATTAATTATAGAAGAAATGAACCAGTTTAGTGAGGAGGCATTAATTGATGAAATTCAAGTTTTAAATTTTAAATTTCCTCATATAGTATTAGCTCAATCTATTTTAGAAACAGGTCATTATGAATCTAAAATATTTAAAGAAAATAATAATTTGTTTGGTATGAAAGAAGCTAGAGTGAGATTAAATTTAGCTGGTGGAACTCAACATGGCCATGCATATTATAATAATTGGAAAGAATCAGTAATGGATTATGCTTTATGGTATTCTACATATGCTTATAAATGTAAAACAGAAAAACAACTATATAAATTATTAGATAAACAATATGCTGAAGCTTCTGCATATGTATCATCGTTACAACATATAATTAAAATTAATAACCTAAAAGAAAAATTTAACTAATGGCTAGACTAGTTGCGTCCGTTTATACTAAGAAAAAGCAAAAGAAAAGACCTGGGGTCCATTCTAAATGTAAAACTTCTAAATTAAAAAAGAGTAAAAATTATAAAAAAGCATATAAAGGACAAGGTAGATAATGCTAGAATTAAGCTTTACAGATATATTTGAAACATTTGATGAGGAATATCTTACTAAGATAGCATATACAGATCCAAATCAATTAAAAAGAATGTGTATATTTCTAACTCTAGATACGCAATTAATGAAAGAAAATATGCGTAAAGATTTGGAGAATTAAAAAATTTTTCGTATATTCACGTGTAATTCGGTTATGAAAAAGATATTATATTTACATGGTTTAGAAAGTGGTCAGGGTGGGCCAAAAGTTGACTTCCTAGCAACTAAATGTTTTGTTCACGCCCCAGAAATGGATTATACAAGACATGATATTTTTGACTATATTATAAAAATAGTTAATGAATTTAAACCTGATTATATTATCGGTTCTAGTATGGGTGGTTACACAGCATTTATATTAGGTGCGCTTTACAAAATCCCAGTAATAGCATTTAATCCCGCTTTACATAGCAGAAGTATTGAACCTAATTATCCTGACTTTGTAAAACATCATTTTCCTGGTGAGTTTACAGTAGTGTTAGGTGATCAAGATACTGTAATTCAACCTAAACAAACATTAGATTGGCTTAAAGATCATATAAAAGATAGATTTGTAAAATCTGAAATTAAAAACGTTGAAAAAATGGGCCACAGAGTACCACTTGATGTTTTTATTGATATGTATAATAAAATATTAGGATAATGAAAGAACTAAAAAATTTTAGACAATACCTTAATGAAGAAATTAATATAGGTGACATGGTCAAATTTAAAGGAAGCGATGACAGTAAAGCGTTAAAAGTTACTGAGAAAAGAAAAATGTTCGCATCCGATTTAATGGCATACATGGTTAAATTCCCAGATGGTAAGGAAGCAGAGTATGATGAAACACAATTAGAGTTAGTTAATGAAAGTCTATTAACTGAAAGCACTCCAGGGTATGATACTAGAAAATCAGGTGAATCTTTACCTACATTAGAAACTGTACAAGCAGCTTATGAAGCTAAAAAATCAAATCTAAAAGAAGGCACTTGGGCTATGGGTAATCCAGATGACATTAGACTTTTTATTAGAAAAATCGAAGAACTAGAAGAAGATTATTATGAGGTAGTTGGAAATGATGATGTTTTTGATGGTTTAGGTATGGCTAAAAAAGGAGCTGAGTTTGTTTTAAAAATGGCATTACAAAAAAATTCATAAATGTCACACTTTGATTTAGCAAAATATTATAAAAATTTATATTTAGCTGAAGTAGAAGAATTACCTAAAAACAAATGGACAGAACTCAGTAAAGATGAGTTAGCAGATTATGAGGGTGATATATTTACTTTAATAGCTAGAGCATATGAATATCTTCCAGATGGACATTTAAATTATTCATCAGCTGATGATGTAGAAAAAGAAGCAAATAGGGGAGCCGAGTATGAAGTAATTGATTTAGATGGTGATAATGAATTAGATGCTGTTAGTGTTTCTAAACAAAAATCCGCAGGAGAAAAATTTGTTGCATCAGGTCATGATGGTACATCACCTGCTAAGCGTTCAGTTATTACACATAAAATAGATAGATTATTAAAACCAGGATATTATATTGAGGTATCCGGAAAAATAAGAGATATACTAGTAAAAGCAGGTGTACCCCAAGTAACAGATAAGGCAACTATTGAAAAAGCATTAGCTGGAAAAGAAATTGAAATGAATGATGATGGTTCATATAGAAGAAAAATAGGGGGTAAATTTGAAGATAAAATATTATTAGGAAAACCAATATCATAAAGATAAAACTCTTCCCTGGTAAAAATTTGGATACCTGAAAAATCTTTCGTATATTTACGGGTAATTAAAAATAAAGGTTATGGCACTCTGGAAATTTACAAATTTAAATAAACATGGTAATTCTAGAACTAGAATTATTCATAGACCCGATGGTACAGCATTTGGTTTTAATCCTCATGGGTTAGGATCATTTGTCAATGTACAAATGTTTAAATATGAGTATAAACATGATATATTGCCCCCTACATTAACAGTACTTAATGGTCAAAAGTATATTGTGCCTACATGGCAAAAGGTAGATCCAAATACTACATTAAATGATATTCAATGGATCAAACCAAAACCTAAAGTAAAAAGAAAAGAAACAGTTATTAAAACCTTTAAAAGTGGTAGTAGTGACATGACATATACTACAAAATATTATCCTACATCAGGTAAATATTTTTGTGATTGTCCTGGATCATGGAGATCATTTGGTAACTGTAAACATATAAAACAAATGAGAGATGAAAGAAAATAACATAGAAGAAAATAACAAATATCGTCAAGGTAGAAGTAGAAAACAATATGAATCCTCAGCTATAGGAGCTACACTTTCAGTAGGGGGACTTGTATTATTTTTTATAACAATATTTTTATATAGATTAATTATATTTTTAGCTTAATATGAATAGAGGTAGACCAGCAGAACAGACAGAACGTCCTAAAAAACGTACATATACTTATCATGAAGTACCTACTAAACCTGAGTTAGGAGAAACATCTATTTGGCATTGGGATGATGATAAAAATCCAAATGGTCCTTGGAAGGTAGAAACACGTTATCCTAGAGGTTTTAACCCACCAAAACCAAAGATTGAAAAAAATAGGTCATATAATAAAATGCCTATTGTAATGGTTTTTAAAACTTCTAATAGAAGTAATGCAAAAATTAAAATGAAAATTTGGAGGAATACAAATATAGATTATATTAATTCTAGCGCTAAACTTCCAGGAGTACCTGAAAAAGCAATTATATTACATTTATCACTTGGTGAGAGTTTTATTAAAAAATATGAACAGGAATATAATCTCTAATATGTATAACAAAAGATAAGAACAAAATGGCAACAAGAGCACTTATAGGATTTATTGATGATGATAGACAATTTGTTTCTACCTATAATCACTATGATGGTTATCCTGAGTATTTAGGTAAAGCATTAGATAAACACTTCAATGATAAAGGAGCTGCAGAAAGAGTAGCTAGCACGGGTTATATTTCTTCAATAGATATAGATGATGGTTCTATAGAGTCAAAATATAATGAAAAACCAGATTACAAAGTACTTGATGGTGATCCTTATGAAGCAGGTATTGCAATAGGAGAAAAAGTAGATGAATATGGTGGTGATTATGGATATGTTTGGTTTGATGATAAATGGCATATGGTTAAAAATGCTGGTATAGCTAATATGGCTAAAGCATTAGAAGATAAACTAGATGATGGTGGCAAAACTTTCATGTCAGAAAATGGAGATGTTATGGGAGAAGGATATGAATCAAAATGGGCTAAATTTTTAAATGAAGCTAAAAAAGTAGATTTTGATGTTATAGAAAAATATATAGAAAAAGAAACAACAGGGGATGATCCTAAACAAGGTGAACAATTAGTAAACTTTGGTTTAGATGCTTACATGGATTCCCTTAAAAGAGACTTTGCTCAAGGCAGAGGTGATGATTACATAGATTATGAAATGGACGATTACGTTGAAGATTTCGAAAATTATGTAGCAGATAAAATGGATTCCTAAAACCTGTATCTTAGGTTGGATTCAATGGTCAAATTTATTATCGTTCAGGCTTAACATTTGAAAAATGTACGCCATCAACGATAAGTTATCAAAAGTAGTTGGCCACTACGTTTTCAAATTAAAACTATTTATTAACCAAAATCAAAAAAATGAAAAAAATGATTTTAACACTAGCTTTCGGCTTGTTTATAACAGTTGGAGCTATCGCACAAACATGTTGTGCAAATGCTAAAGGTGACTGGTACATTGGTACTGGTGACATTGCTAATGTATCATGGACTGAATGGTCTTTATCCCCAACAGTAGGATATGCTTTTACAGATGATCTAATGGTAGGTCTAAATGTATCACAAGCTGATTCAACTGAGGATGTAGCGCTAGATTTACATGCAAGATATTTCTGGAAAGAATATTTTGTATATGCAGCTACAGATGGATTTGACACTGATGGTCTTAAATTAGGTGTTGGTAAAATGTTCGCATTCCACAAGAATGGTATGTTTTTAGACCCTAAAGTTGTATACGATACAGCAGCCAAAACTACTAACTTACAGTTAGGGTTTGGGTTGAAGTTTTAATTATTGTTTAACTAAAAATAAATAAAATGGAAAATGTAATTAAGTATGTAACTGGATTTTTTGGAGGACTACTATCAATTATGATGGCAGTTGTACCAGTAGCAATCCTTTGGACTGTGTTAACAGGACAAACTATATTCGGTATGGATGTAGTTGCAAATCTAACAGCTTTAGTAGCTAGCTTCGGTGAAGGTGGATTTGTTGGACTAGTAGCACTAGTGATTTTAGCTAAATTCTTTATAGATAAAAAATAAAGCTAGATTAAAATTATCATGATAAAAGAAAGGCGCCTTAATTGGCGCCTTTTTTGGCTTCCTGAGAGAGTTTTCGTATATTCACCACGTTAATGATGATAAAAACAGATAACACAAAGAAAAAAGTAAAGATTTCCGTGTAAATATTTGGAGAAGCGAGGAATCGTTCGTATATTCATGGGGTAAGATTAAGAAATGAAAATCAATCAAAAAATAAAGGTTATGCAAAATCAAGTAAAAAGAGGTCGTCCTCGCAAAACAGTTGTTAACAACCCAACTCAAAAAGTGGTTGTAAAAAAGGTTAAAATGAATGATATGGAGTTCAACAAGAAATTGTTTGAACCCATGAAAACAGGTACTAAAGTTGATGCTTTCTTCAGTATGGAAGGTGGTGTTATGCCAGGTACAAATGTTGTAATTACAGGTGATCCTGGTGTTGGTAAAACAACAGTATTGCTAGATGTTCTTGCTGATCTTAATCAAAAAAACAAAAAGTGTTTGTTTATTAGTGGTGAGATGAATGCTATTGATATGGTTGGTTATGTTAAAAGGTTCCCAAAATTTGGAGATTTAGATATCTTGTTTATGGGTGATTATGCTGAAGTTAATCCTGATGTTGTTCTTAGAACTGCTCTTAAAGAAGGATATGATTGTGTTTTGATCGACAGTTTAGCTGAGATTAGTGATAATTATGTTGATTACTTTGGTGGAACTGGTAAGAGTAATACCAATAGAATTTTGCAATTGCTTGATGAGCATAATTTGGCAAATAATGATGGTGGGATTAATACCACGTTTTTGATCATTCAACAGGTTACTAAAGGTGGTACATTTGTTGGAAGTAATAAAATTAAGCATATGACAACAGCAATGGGTCATTTGAAATTTGACGGTGATGGTCAACGATTTTTCCATTTTAGTAAAAACCGAAGAGGTGGTAATGGTAATAAGTTGTTCTTTAATTTGAATAGTAAAAATAAAGTCAACTGGTTGTTTGACGAACCAATTAATCAAATTTAATATGAGTTTCTTTTGGTATTTAGTTATTGGATCAATGTTCACCTTATTGGTGGACATTGCTTCTAATTTGGCAGGTCAAAATCCATTTAATACATTAGAGAGAGTAATATGTATGTTGGCTTGGCCTATTACTTTACCTATATTTGTAATAGCGGCTATAAAAGAATATTTTAAAAATAAATAAATTATGATTGTTAAAGATTTGTTACTTGGGGTGTTTATGTTTTTTGTGGCTCACATTTTAACTTTTTTCCAATTAAATGGTCAATTTTTAAAGATAGATTGGTTTAGGAAAAATGAAATTTGGGTAGCAGCAGCAGGTATTATATTATCATTTTTCTATATTTGGGGAACTAAATATAGTGTAAGTGGATTTGGTGGTTTGTTATGGCCTGCTAGATTTATAGGATTTGGAGTAGGAATGATTATTTATGCTGTCGGTGTTAGTTATTTTTTTAATGAAGGGATAACACCTAAAACAGCAGTAAGCTTAGCATTGGCATTGCTATTAATTTGCATTCAAGTATTATGGAAGTAAAGTCAAAAAAGCTTTTCTACAATTATCCAGGTTACAATACGTATATACGATGATAACAGATTATTTAAAATATGTAAATGACAATGCTTACATAGTTAAGCGTGAGACGCCTGTACATAATTTTGAAGTTAAAGGACAAAATAAATTAAATATGGAGCTATTACAAGCCTATAGAGATTACCTTGGGTGTGATCATGTATTGAGAACCCCAACCCATTTTTTAATGTGTGAAACAATTCCCGAAGCGGAAATTATTGAAGACAATGAGTAAAATTGAATATGACGAGTTCGATGATGAAATGAACCCGTTCCACCCATGTTTAGCATGTGGTTGTGAAGAATTTAGTATGAATTGGGATACTGGATTATATGAGTGTGATAGTTGTGGGCTTGCTCTTGAAGTAAACCCTAATAAAAAGAAATTAAAACCTAAAGTAAAGAAATTTAGAGGATTAAAGGAAGACGATGAAGTTTATTAAATTTGTATTAATTTGGATAAGTCAACAGTTAGCCATACCATTTTGGATGGTAGGTCATATACATTTATCAATGAATATGACGGTGTATGAGGACGTAAAAATCCTTTTCGCTTCAATTGGAATGAATGTTTTAGTGGCTATAGGTTTTTGGTTAGATTGGAAGCAGTACTCTAAAACTAAACCTGACCATATAAGTAATTTGCAAAAGCAAATTAATGAAAATAGAGCATCAACAAATAAAACTGCTAGTACCATGAATAAGATAATTAATGAAATATCACAAATGAAAGTTTTTAAATAATATGAAGATAGTTGTAACTGGAGGTTTAGGTTTTATTGGATCGTCGTTTGTAAAAATGGCTAGTGCTAGAATGGCAGATGTAGTAGTAATTGATAAAGATACTTACGCTGCAGATCATGAGAGATTAGAAGGATGGCCTTATGAGTTGGTGCAAAAAGACATCTGTGATGATGTTGCTTGGGCTTGTGAGGGAGCTGATTACATAGTTAATTTTGCTGCTGAGTCTCACGTAGATAACTCAATTAGCAATGGTTTGCCGTTTGTTAAATCCAACGTTGAAGGTACTTTCAATATGCTTGAGATAGCAAGAAAAATACCTAATTTAAAGAAGTTTATACAAATATCTACGGATGAGGTTTATGGTGATGTAGAGCAAGGTGTAAGTAAAGTAGATGATAATTTAATTCCTTCATCATACTACTCAGCAACTAAAGCTGCAGCTGATCATTTAGTAATGGCAGCTGGTAGGACTTATGGTTTACCTTATTTAATTACTAGAACTTGTAATAATTTTGGAGCTCATCAACATAAGGAGAAATTTTTACCTAAAATATTTGATAGTATTAAAAACAATAAAGACATCCCAGTATATGGTGATGGTGAGCAAGTAAGAGAGTGGATTTGGGTAGAGGATAATGTAAGAGCTATTTGGGACGCTATGTTAAATGATGAGGGAATAATCCATATAGGTAGTCGCGATAGATGGACTAATAAAGAAATTATTCAAAAAGTAGGCGAATTGTTAGATGATACAGTATCATATAAGTTTGTTACTGATAGATTAGGCCATGATCGTAGATATGCTTTAGAATCTACTAATGAAATTACACTTACTCTTGGTGAATTTCTTAAAGAGTATGCGCGAGAAAATTTGGATACCTGAGGAAGCTTTCGTATATTTACGGGTAAATAAGGGGCAGACAGCACAAGTACTAATTAAAATTAATAAAGGTTATGAACGAATTCATTTATGAAGAAATGCAAAAGAACGAGAAGTTCGAAAAGCTAATCAACACTAAACTCTATCTAACTAAGGAAGAAGCTGATTTTTGTATTAGCTGGGATCCTCAATGTCATGATGAGATTTTTTATCAAGAGGATAATAAATTCCTAAACATTAAGTGTTGGGAAGAAATGGAGAAGTCAGGTGAAATGACTGAGTTTTTGTTGGATCCACTTAATACTCCTTGCTAATGTTAGATTTAATAGAGTTTATAAAAGAGATGAGGGCTACGTCGAGTAGCACCGAAAAAACTGCGATTATAGCGCAAAGTAATGCGTTTATACACAATGTACTTGAAGCTACATATAACCCCTACAAACAATATTACGTTACAAGTAAAACGTGTAAGAAAAATAGTGGGTTGTTTAAGTATAACACTTATGAAACTATATTTGAGTTGTTAGATGACTTAAGTAGTAGAAAAATTACAGGTCATGATGCAATAGCAGCAGTAAATGGTTTTGTTATAGCTAACTGCGATACCGTTAGACTTGAAGATATTATTTATAGTATTATAGATAAGGATCTTAAGATTAGATGTGGTGCTAAAGTAATTAATAAAGCAAAACCTAATTTAATTCCAGAATTTAATGTAGCACTAGCTCAAGAATATAAAGGTAAGTGTGATTGGCAAAATGAAGATTGGTATGCTTCTAGAAAGCTAGATGGTGTTAGATGTTTAGCTGTTGTTGATTTTGAAGGTAAATGTACGCTTTATTCTAGAATGGGTAAAGAATTGACTACATTAAATAAAGTAAAAGAAGCTATTGAAAAAACAGGTATTATTAATACTGTATTTGATGGTGAAATTTGTTTAATGGATGAAAATGGTAATGAAGATTTTCAAGGTGTAATGAAAGAACTTAGACGTAAAGATCACCAAATTGATAATCCCATTTTTATGATATTTGACATGATCCACAAACCAGACTTTGATAGTGGTAAATCAACTGAAATACTATCTGAGAGATTAGCAAAATTAAGAGGTTGGAGAAGTGGTAGATTTGTTAATTCATTCTTACTACGTTATACAGATCAAGCAGTTATTACTGATGGAAGACATTTTGATATGTGGGGTCAAATAGCTACTGACAAAGGTTGGGAAGGATTTATGTTACGTAAAGATTGTGGGTATGAAGGTAAACGTAGTAAGAACTTAGTTAAAGTTAAAAAATTCCATGATGCTGAGTATAAAGTATTAGATTTTGATGTTGATAATCATGAAGTAGTTAGAGATGGCAAGTCTGAAACTATGGAAATGCTTTCACAAGTTTGGATTGAACATAAAGGTCATAGGGTTAAAGTAGGTAGTGGTTGGACTCAAGAGCAACGTTTGCAATATATGGATGGTTCTATTGTAGGAAAAACAATAACTGTACAATATTTTGAGGAAACTACAAATGATAAAGGTGGTATTAGTTTAAGATTCCCAACAGTAAAAATAGTTCATGGTGAAAAAAGGGAGATGTAGATGAAAGATAAAGTTATTGACTATATAAAAAATGAACTAGAAACACCTAGAGATGAGTATAACGGAATGTCAGCTTGTCCTTTTGCTAAGAAAGAAAGAGAAACTGACAACATTTATTATGATGAAATAAGTGGTAATAACGATTTTATAATATGCATGCATAAATTTGCAAAATCAGGTAAAAATTCAGCTGTATTTACTCAAGAACATGCTAAATTTAGTGAAAGAGATACTAAAAGATATCAACATTTTTTAAATAAAATACTAGAAGCATCAGATTTAGATAAATGGAAAGCTTTATGTATTAATCCTAATGATACTTTAGATGTTGATGGGTTTAATATTAGGTCGTTAGCTCCTTGTTTTATGGTTTTGATAAATAATAGAAAGGACATATATTATGCTCATAAAGCAAATAAAAAAACTAAATACTACGATAAAATGAGTGGTAAGTATAAAAAATATTTAGGTATATGAGAGTACCTAAAAAACCAAGTGGTAGAAGGGCAATGCCCTTTTATTGGTGGAGACGATTTAAAACCCATAAATCGTTACCTTATAAAGCTTCACTTTTAAGTAAGATCCAAAATGGTGATTTTGAATATGCTGAGTATTTTGATCAAGCAAAATGGGAATTACATTGGATGAAAGAAGAGCAAGAAGAGTTTATTAAAAACTATCAAAGTAGAGATCCACATGCTTATAAAGATGATATGAGGTATCTTGATATTGAAAAACGTGCTAGAAAACGTTATAATAAACTATATGAGGATGCTATGAAAGAAGAAAATGAAAGATTAACTAAACTAAGAGATAATTTAAGTAAAAAGTTTAAAATGTCTAAGGATGATGTAGCAGATGTTATGTCTGAGTTTGGAGGTAATACAGAAAAATTGTACTTTCATATAGCAAAACTACAAGGGTATAATATAGATACATTAAAATTTTTTAGATGAAAGCAACATACCAAGATGATTTCTTTATAATCCCAATTAAAATAGGTGATACTATATTAACTGGAAGATTTAGAAATAAACCTGTTAAGGTTAAAGAAATTGGAATTGATGAAATGGGACAACCAACTATTAATGGTAATCCTATTTTAAAGTTTAGAATTCCAAAACATATGTAAAATGAAAGTAGGAAAAGTGGCAGAGTGGTCGAATGCACTGGTCTTGAAAACCAGCGTACTGAAAGGTACCGGGGGTTCGAATCCCTCCTTTTCCGCATATGGGGGATTAGCTCAGCTGGCTAGAGCGCTTGCCTTGCACGCAAGAGGTCATCGGTTCGACTCCGATATTCTCCACAATTAATATATTTATAATAAAATAGTTTTAATGAAAGATCCAAAAGTTTATGTCCATGCTAGTTATGCAGGTACTACTGGTTATAATAACCACACCAGAGATTTCTTTAGACATCTATCTAAGTTAATAGATATTAAAGTTAGAAATTTTACTATAGGTGATAATTGGGAGGGTTATAGTGACGAAGCTCATAATAATGAACCTTGGATTAATGATATTGATAAAAAATTATTAATTGAACAGACATTATGGAATTCAGATAATAGTCGTAATGAATTCCCTCTATATAAAAATTACCCTAATAATTTTAAACATAATGTAAATATAGTATTAGAAGAATCTAAACACCATTATTATTATGACCACTATGATGGGCCTAAAATTGCTTATAATGTTTGGGAGTCAACAGAGCAAGAAGAGGGTTTTTTTAATAAATTATTAGAATATGATCAAATTTGGGTTCCTTCTAAATGGCAAGCTAAATGCACCGTAGAACAAGGAGCTGATCCTAATAAGGTAAAAGTAGTACCTGAAGGTGTTGATGTAAATACATTTTATCCTGAAGAAGTTAGTCATAACGATTATGATGATGGTAGATTTAAATTTATATTATTTGGGAGATGGGATTATAGAAAATCAACTAAAGAAATTATACAAACCTTTTTAAATACCTTTTCTAAAGATGAACCTATTGATTTAATAGAATCTATTGATAATCCTTGGTCTGGGGATGGTTTTAAAACCACTGAAGAAAGATTAAAACACCATAAATTAGATGATGATAGAATTAAAATCAAACATTTTCCTTCTAGAGAAGATTATGTAAAATATTTAAAAAAGGGCCATGTATTTTTATCCTGTGCTCGTTCTGAGGGGTGGAATTTACCTCTAATTGAAGCTATGTCTTGTGGTACACCTTCAATATACTCAGCAGACTCAGGTCAAATGGAATTTGCTGAAGGGAAGGGTTTACCTGTTAAAATAAATGGTAAAAAAGAAGCTAAATCCCAAGATTATCAACAATTTAGTTATGGAAGTGTTCCTGGTTATTTCCCTGAACCTGATTTTGATGATTTAGGAAAAGTAATGAGGGATGCTTATGAAAATTATACTCTACATAAAACAAAAGCTCTTAAAGATGCTAAATTAATACATAAAGAATTTAATTGGGACAATATTGCTAAAATAGGAATGGATACTTTACAAGACTTTTTAAGTAATTTAGATAAAGAAGAAAATACAATTAATATAACCTATAATGATGGTCCTAAAGTTGAAATTTTAGGAGATAATTATAAAGATTATAAAGTTGAGTTTATTGATAGTAGAAACGGTAAAGTAATACATGAAGATAGTATTACTAATAATATGTGGGTTAATTGTAGTAAAAAATATTATGTCCCATGGATTATAAAAATAAATGGTAAAATAGTAGAAGAGTTATCTTTAAAAGATAAAAATGTTTTAATAGAATTTAAAAGTTCTGCTATTGGGGATACTATTGCTTGGTTCCCTTATATTGAAGAATTTAGAAATAAACATAATTGTAACATTATTTGTAAAACTTGGTGGAATGATTGGTTTAAAGAAGAATACAAAAATATAAAATTTATTGAACCTGAGAGCAACACCAGTAGTGATGTTTGCTATAAACTAGGATGGTTTTATGATGGTGATAATGCTATTGATTGGGATAATAACTTTCACCCAAATTCATTCTTACCCCAACCTTTACAAAAGACATCATCTGATATTTTAGGGTTAAAATTTAAAGAAGTAAAACCTAAAATTAAATTTATAGAGCCTTCACCTATAAAGGAAAAGTATATTACTGTGTCAATTCAATCAACTTCACAATGTAAATATTGGAATCATCCAACTGGATGGGATGAAGTATTAAATTATTTTAAGAAAAAAGGATATAAAACAGTATCTGTAGATAAAAATTTCATTTTTGGAACTGATAAAATACGTAATCAAGTACCAAAAACAGATTACAACTATAATAATAAACCTATTGATGAAATAATGTCTATTATAAAAGGAGCTGATATTCATTTAGGTATTGGTTCTGGGTTGTCTTGGGTTGCTTGGGCTTTGAATACTCCTGTAGTTTTAATTACTTCTTTTTCTAAACCTTATTGTGAATTTAAAAAGGATTGTATTAGAATATACAATGATACCCCAACTTCAGGATATTTTAATTATTATAGGATGGATCCAGGTAACTGGAATTGGTATCCATATAAAGAATTAAACACTATAGAAGATTGGTATGATGTAGAAAATATAACCCCAGAACAAGTTATTAGTGAAATTGAAAAATCAAAAATTTTAAATAAATAAAAATATGAAAAAACCAAATCAAAAAATACCTCTATTTAAAGTATTCATGGCTGAAACAGCAGCTCCTGAAGTTACTAAAGTACTTAATAGTGGGTTTATAGGTCAAGGACCAAAAGTAGATGAATTTGAAAATCAACTACAGGGTTATTTTGGCCACGAATATGTTCAAACTTTAAATGCTGGTACTTCTGCTTTACATATGGCCCTTCATTTGTTAAAAAAACCTAAACCACATTGGGATGAAGATGTATTTCAAGGTATAGCTTATGTTTCTCATAATTGGCCAGGTCTAGAACCAGGTGATGAAGTATTATGTACTGCTATGACTTGTACAGCTTCTAATTGGCCTGTTTTAGCAAATGGTTTAAAAATAAAGTGGGTGGATATAGATCCAAAAACATTGAATATGGATCTTGATGATTTAAAGAGAAAAATAACTCCAAAAACTAAAGTTATAATGGCGGTTCATTGGGGTGGTTATCCAATTGATTTAGACAAATTAAGAGATATTAGAACAAGCTTTAGAAAAGAATTTGGTTGGACCCCAGTTATAATAGAAGATGGTGCTCATTCATTTGGGTCCAAATATAAAGGTAAATTTATAGGCACAAATAATAATTTAACTATGTTTTCTTTACAAGCAATAAAACATGTTACTTCTATTGATGGAGGTTTATTGTTTAGCCCTCATAAAGAATTACATGATAGGGGTAAATTAATTAGATGGTATGGCATTGATAGAGATGGTGATAGGAAAGATTTTAGATGTGAAGCAGATATATCTGAATGGGGTTATAAATTTCATATGAATGATGTTTGTGCTACTGTAGGTATTGAAAATTTTAAACATTTAGATAATATAATTTCTAAACATAAAGAAAATGCAGCTTACTATGATGAACATTTACAAAACATTCCTGGGGTTACTTTATTGGAAAGAGAAGAAGGATTTGAATCAGCTTTTTGGATTTATTCTTTATTAGTAGACGATAGAGATAGTTTTTATAAATACATGGATGAATGTAATATCTCAGTTTCTCAGGTACATGAAAGAAATGATAAACATACTTGTGTCAAAGAATTTAAGACAGAATTACCTAACTTAGATAAAACTATAGGTAAAATAGTTAATATTCCTGTTGGTTGGTGGGTTACTAATGAAGAAAGAGAATACATTGTAAATTGTATTAAAAAATGGAAGTAATGAAAATGAGTTTAGATAGATTTATAAATAAAGTAAAACCACACGATAAAAACAACTCAGCTCCACCAAAAGATCCTATAGCAAGACATTTATGGGAATCCCAACAATTATATTCTGTATTTGATTGTTTACACCCAAATTGTTCTGTTTTAGATTATGGTTGTGGTGGTGATGGAACATTACAGTATACATTATTTAACCATTTTCCTAATGCTAAGTATTACGGATTAGATGTTAGTAATATAAATCTTCATGATAATACTGGGTTTGAAATTAAAGATAAAGGTAATAGTAAATTTAGAGACATTTCAGAACTATCTAATATACTACCTAAAGTAGATTGTATGATATTAGGTTCTGTATTTACTCATTTAGGACTACATTCAATTGAAAAAATATTAGATGAAACAATTCCTCATTATGATAGGGGCTTTCAGTTAGGTTTCACTGCCTTTTTAGGTAAAGGAATAATACAATATTATAAAGATGAGAGAACAGATGACTATTGGTGGATTATTGTCTTAACTATAGACTGGATTAAAAAATATTGTGATAAAAATAATTTAAGTTTTGTAGTCCATCCCTATATTTTTGAATTAGACCATCAAATTCCATTAGAGTTAACACATCAACATTTTATAACCATTAAAAAAAATGATTGAATTAAAATTACTTACTGAAAAAGATTTACCATTTTTGCTAGAAATAAGGAATGATGATTCAACTAGATATTACCTTGAAGATGATTCAATTTTTACTTTAAATGAATGTAAAAAATGGTTTGGATCCTTAGTTTCTCCATGGTATATTATAAACATAAATAATAATAAAGTAGGATATATTAGAACCAATGGTGATGAAATTGGATGTGATATTCATCCTAAATTTAGGAAAAAAGGTTATGCAAAGATGGCTTATAAAGAATATTTAAAAGATAAAAAATATGCTAATTTAAAAGTATTTAAAGATAATTTTGCAATAAATCTTTATAAAAAATTAGGGTTTGTTGAAGTTGGTGAGGTTAAAAATATTAGGGGAAGAGAATATGTTAGTATGGTTTTTCAAAAGAAATAAATGAAAAAAGAATTAATTATAATAAACGCACACACTCCAGATTTTGAAAGAGAGGAGTTAATGAGAAGTTTCATTAGTCAAATAGATAAAACTAATTATGACTTAATGGTTGTATCTCATACTAAAATACCTGATGATTTACTTAATAAAGTTGAATATTTTATTTTTGATAAGGAAAATGAACTTTTAACTGATTTAGATTCTAAATTTGAACTTTTTTATCAAAACTCAAGTTTTTTAGTTTATACAACTGAAGGTAGGGATTATAACCATACAATAGCTGCTTATAAATTATTTTATGTAGGGATAAATAATGCAAAAGTATTAGGATATAAAAAGGCACATATTGTAGAATACGATTCTGCAGTAAAAAGTATGAATCTTTTTGATGATAACTCTAAATTACTAGAAAATTACAGTGTAGTATGGTATAGAAGACCAAATAATACAATACCTATTGCTATAAGTTTTCCTATGTCTTTTAATATTGATAAATTAAAAAAAGAATGGTTTGAGTGGGATAGAAAAAATATATTAAATTGTGGAGCAAAAACAATAGAAGATTGGCAATATCAGCAAATCCTAAATCAAAAAGATACATATTCTAAAGATGATAAAATCACTCCACACCCAAATGCATCTCTATTTGATGATTCTTTAGTTATAAATTTATATCAATCTCATGGAAAAGGACAATGGATTTGCCCTGTTATAGATGATAATAATGAATTACAGATGTTTATTAATAATCCCTTTGAAGATTTGTTATATTATGAAGTTATAATAAATGGAACATTACTTAAAAGGAAAAAAACACCTGCATATTGTTGGTCAACTCTTCCTTTAGGAAATTGGGATGAAGTAGATACCCTATCAATTATAATAGATAATGAAAGATTAAAGAAATATGATTTTAGACAGATAATTAAAAAAGATTATAAATCTCGAAATTATCTGAAAATAAAACAAACCCCAGAACATATAATGGCTCCAACTGCTCAATAATGAAAAAAAGTTGTTTAATAGTAAATTTTTATTTTGGTGATAGAAGAAAATGCATTAAAGAATATAATGAAATAGATAGGTTATGTCTTTTAAAAAAGCAGATTTCAACATTACACTATTTTAATCACTCTTTAAGTAAAATTATTTTTACTTTTAATATGAGGAATGAGGATTTTAAATATGTTAGTGATATATTTAAACTCACACCTAAATTTATTCAAGGATCTGAGGTTGAAATAAATTTTAGGGAAAATGTAGGGGGAAGCTATGGTGGTTGGAATGATTCATTTGAAAAATGGAAAGATGATTATGAATATTATATCTTTAATGAAGATGATTATTTTTTCATCAGAGATAATTGGGATGATTATTTAATAAATAAGTATAATGCATTAGGGGATTGTGGTTATTTATGTGGGGTAGTACAAGAACCTTATTATAGAAATGGATTTAGAAAAAATTTAGGTATGTCTGTGGGTATTGCATCTTCTAAAAATTTAATGAAAATATATAATAATGAAGGTAAAATATGCACCAATGATGCTTGTAGTTACAAAGACTTAGAGAGGGTTCAAAAAACATTTGCTAAATCATTTTTTGATTTAGGATTAAACGTATATGATATAAGAGATGACTTCAGATTAGCATTTGCTTGGACTGAAGATGATGGTGTAGATATCCACAAATATTTTTGGTGGAATGATCTTGATCTGCTCTCACCAGCATTTTTCATGTTTTCTCATCCTGGATATACATGGTGGGCATGTACAGATGGACAGTATTTAGAAGGCTATCCAGGAACTACTACTGAAGAGGCTTTAAAATGTTTAAATGAAGGAATTAATAATTGGGACTTACCTTCATATAAAAAATTAAAATTAAAAAAACAATAAGACTTATGAAAAAATTAGGATTTACAGCCGGTAATTTTGACTTACTACACCCTGGGTATATTTACACATTTGAAGAAGCCAAAAAACATTGTGAAAAGTTTTTTATTTTCCTTCATGCTGACCCTTCAGAATACAGAAACAATAAATATAAACCTGTAGTTCCTTTATATGAAAGATATAAAACTTTAAAGGCTATTAAATACATTGATGATGTATACACATATAAAACCGAAGACGATTTATTAGATTTAATTGCGTTTTGGAAACCTGACATTAGAATTTTAGGTGAAGATTACATAGGTAATGATTTTACAGGTAAAGAATTACCAATTGAAGTTATTTATACTACTCGTTCCCATGAGTGGTCTACTACTAAAATTAAAAACCTAATCACAATACAAACTTTAAAACAAAATCCAGATATAAAAAATAAATTATGAAAGTCAGTAACTTATTCACAATAGTAAATAAACCTACAGTTATTGTTGTGGTAGGACTCCCAGGTTCGGGGAAAAGTACACTTATTAAATACTTGGCTGCAAATCCATTTAAACAGTATAAGGTATATGATAGTTGGTCTAAGTGTCTTATTAATAATCTTCCCCCTGAAGATTTCAGTTCGGAGTGTAGGTGGAATGAGTTAACTCAGGATATTACTCAAAATAGAAATGTTATTATTTCAGGGTTTAGACTTTCGGATAATGTATACTTAAATAGTTGTCTTACAGCCTTGTCAAATTATGAGGCTGAAGTAGAAGTATTATATTTAGAAAATAATCCTGAAAAATGTATTAATAATATTAAAGTAAGGGATAGTAGAAATGGGGGAAGGTTTGAAGGATCTACTTACATAGGTCAAATCTTTATGGGTAAGCCTGATTTTGTTGAGAAAATAAAAAATGTTAAAATTTTTTCTAAGAAATATATTTACCCTAAAAATGCTTCTATCATTGAAGTTAAAAAAGTAATAGAAAATATTAATTTAAAATACCATAATTATGATAAAAACATATAAAATAACATTCCAAGAATATGATAAAGATGAAGGTCAAACAATGGAAGTTAAAACAAAAGATATTGATTGGACTATAGAGCAAATAGGAAGAAATAGAAACATTGAAACTATTGAGTATAGAGAAATTCAATTACCTGATTATGATGAAGATTTTTTGGGACCTAATGCAAATATAGGAGTATGAAACATATTACCCAACACCCAATTAAGAAATCAGACTTAGGATTTCATGGGAATTTATTTGGTGGTAAGTTATTAGCATGGTTAGATGCCGCAGCAGCTTCATATGCAGCTGAATTTTGTGATACACCTCGTATGGTTACTAAAGCTATAGATAAGTGTATTTTTAATAAACCTGCTCGTGAAGGTCAACTACTTAAAATTTATGGAAGGGTAGAAAATATTGGTACAACTTCAATAGTTTTATACATAGAAGCGCGATCTCACAACGTTTATAACGGTAAACAAAACGTTATACTCGCAACAAACATTACATTCGTCAGAATTGATGAAATGGGGGATCCAATACCTATAAGCGATAGAGTTAAAAGAAAATTGAAATGAAAAATGTTATTTTCATTATAGGGTTACCTGCATCTGGTAAAAGTTTTTTATGTGACTATTATAGATCTCATCCTTTTATAGATTATATAATTTATGATGATTGGATGAAAGAGTTCAAAATAAAAGAAAAAGTTGGGTTTGGAGATGATTCTAATTATGATCAGCTTATAAAAAATATTAGTTTAGGTAAAAATATCATTATTAGTTGCATTGATTTTTGTAATAATGATTACTTATTAAATGCCCAAAATATATTAACATCACAATTTCCTGAATTAGAAATTGAAAGAATATATTTTGAGAATAATTTAGAAAATGTTATAGTTAATATTAAACAAAGAGATAAAAAAAGGGGAGGATATTGGAAAGATGGTGTTTATTTTGGTTTACACCTCCACAATGAAGCATTATATAAAAGAGAAATACGATTTGCAAATATGCTTTCTGAAAATTACACTATACCATCAAATTACTCTGCATTTCCCGTAAAGACTTCTATGGAATAATTTGGAGAAGCAAGATATCTTTCGTATATTTACACCGTAAATAAAGGTTATGAGATATACAGTTAAATTATATAAAAATAAAGAAATATTAAATTATTTAGATACTAACGATGAGGGATTAGCTCATACTACAGAATTTAAATTAAGAGAAAAATACGGTAGAGACAATGTTTGGTTGTGTGATGCAGTAGTAGAAATGTTAGTAGGTTAAAAAATAAAGGTTATGATAAGAAAAAAAGTTGTAAATAAAAAAAGACCCATAATTATAGACACTACAGGACCAGATGGTAATGCATTTGTTTTGTTAGGTTATGCTAAATCATATGCTAAACAATTAGATTTACCATTTGATAAAATCAAAGATGAAATGACATCTGGAGATTATGAGAATCTAATTCAAGTGTTTGATAAGTATTTTGGTTCATTTGTAATTCTAGAAAGGTAAGTTATGAATAAAATTAAATCTAAAGCGCTAGGTAAAGCATTAGCAAAAGAAGGTATTGAAATTCAATACACAATGAATTGGCAAAGCGATGGTACAATTGATGGTTATACTGATCAGCCTCATTTGGGTTCAGCTATGAGAAATGGTGAAAAGGGTCATTATTTTAGAAAACATGGTATTGGTGATTGGTCAGTTAAAGAGAAAAAAATTATTAGAGAAGTAATTAAAAGTAAAGGATATAAAGTTGGTCGTATTGATGATATGGAAACAGAATATGATAATGATAGAACATATCCTGCGTCAGTAACATTTTTTGAAAAATATTAAATTATGAGTAAGTTTACAAGTTGTCAAAATAAAGGATTCTTTATGGAATTCGAAAATGGATTTAGAATCTCCGTTCAGTGGGGTGTTATGAATTACTGTCAAAGGAAATATGATGGTGAATTTGATGCACCCCAGAAAGAAAATTACTGGGAGTCTACATCATGTGAGATTGCTGTGTTTGATAAAGATAATAGTATGATCAATATCAAAGGTGATGATTATGATACGGTTGTTGGTTGGCTGAGTACTGATCAAGTTGCTAAAGTAATTGCTATTGTTCAATCAGCTCTAACTATTGATGAAATTAAATTAAAGTGTAAATCAATAAATTTGTAATGGATAAAGACGTTAAAGAAAAATTATATAATATTTTAAGACAGATGCAAGCTGACTTAGAAGATGGAGCAATAAGAAGGGTTAAGAGAGACCTTGAAGAGTTAATTAATAAAATACATTATAATCAATTATAAATGATAAAAAAAGAATGGTTTTGGATGTCAAATTACAAAGGACAAAATAAAGACCACTGTCATTATTCAGGGTTACCCTCACCAATGGCATATGAAAGTAAAAAAAGTAAAATTAATATTATGAAAATGAAAAAACAATTAATGAAATGGTATCCAGTTGGGATAGCGTTTATTTGTATGTGTTATTCTATTGGGTTAGGATTAGCAGGACATACTGAAGAAGCTCAATATTCAGCTCATTGGGCTGGTACAATATTGTTGTTTAGTATATCAATTAATCAAATAAGTAAATCATGAGTTTGGTAATGTTTGGGGTTGGATTTTTAATTTTTGGATTATATTTAATTCTCTTAATTTGGAACATAATCTATAATGGTAATAAACAAAAAGAAGAAAATTATCCCAATTTAGACTTACATAGATTTGATACAATTGATATGGATGGAATTGGTAATCAAGGTAGAGTTCCAAAAATAAGGACAAGAGTTAAATCGAGAAAAAAGGTAAAATGAAAAAATTAATGATTATAGGAGGTATCAGCATGATGACAGCAGCGGGTACTAATATGATTTGGCATAAACAAAAGCTAAATGATCCAAATATTTTTAATCCAAATACACTTGCTATTACGAGTGGTGGGTTTTTTGTTACACTAGGTTTAACTTATAGATTTTAATATGAGACGATCTTATCTTAATGCATATAATTTATTTGTAGGTAAAACAACTTATGATGAGTTAGCTAATGAAGGTGAATTTTATTTACCTGTTAACCATGATGATAAAAACGTATTGTTAAATTACTTTGAAAGTACTGAAGAGTATGAAAAGTGTAGTAAAATAGTTAATAATGGCTAAACCAAATAAAAAATTGATGGAACAAATGACTGTTACTGAAAGGTTTAATTACATAAGTGCCTTAAAACAAATAGAGCATAAAATTACCAAGTCCAAAGACAATGTAAGTGAAAATGGAGATGAAGATTGGATTGATGGAGTTGATGAGGATGACCAGGTGGATGAAATGGATTACACCGTGTGGGTAGATGGAGACGATGACAATTATTAATTAAAATTATACGACAGTGGAAACATATTATAGTTTATTGGGTGTGCCCCTACTATTTACATTTACCTATCTATGGTGCTTAATTGAAGAACGTTCTAGACGTAAATCGAAACGTAAATATGACAAGCAAATGGCAAAGTATGACACATGGCGAACAAAAACAAATAGTGTGTAATAAACGCGTGAGAGGGTATATGTCATAAAATGTGCCTGGTGTTAACCCCTTCCCCTCGCGCATCCAACCTCTACTATAGGTAACGAATATATACTTGTGAACACGCGCTGTTCACGAACGTTCACGAAAGAAATCGGTGGATCCATGTGGAGAAGCGAGATCCTGTTCGTATATTTACGGGGTAAATGAGGTGCGAGCCCAAATAAAAATAAAGGTTATGTTAAATAAAGGAATGATTGATGATTTGATTGAAATGGAAGGCAAGCAATTTGCCCATAATTTCAGTGCTACAGGTTGTAGCTTGTGTTTGAATGTTGACGTCGAGAACGACAAAGTGTATTACCAGGAGTGTTACAGCCGTCACGCCAATTTTACTGGTAAGAATCGTTTCGGTGATCCACGTACTGACAAGCTTAATCACCCACGTCCAGGTCTCAAAACCATGACCATGCACCAATTTTATGGTGCTGCTATTGGTTGGGTTTAATTAAAGACTTCCGTGGAAAGGCTTGGAGAAGCAAGATAGGGTTCGTATATTTACGACGTAAATAAAGGTTATAAATTAAAAAATAAAGGTTATGTTAAAGAATTTTAAAAGTGGATATGCAATTAGTGGTTCTGATCAAACAGCTAAGGGCGAGAAAAACGACTGCGTGGTGAGAGCCATTGCGAATGCTTGTGACGTTAATTACACTCAAGCACACAAATATGTTGCCGAAACTTTCAATCGAAAGAAAGGTAAGGGTACAAAAATGTTTATGGGTACAATGGATACAATTAAAGAAATGAAGTTTGACAATGTTGGTCAGCT
>VMHT01175094.1_pt1 | contig 34571 bp, 58 predicted proteins | sample 4693611 | NCBI WGS metagenome assembly VMHT01 (sample SAMN12280063, study PRJNA550983) | marine metagenome | isolation source: seawater sampled from same location over 5 years 0.02-0.2 micron viral filtrate | place: USA: collected off the coast of southern California halfway between the port... ...
CCAGCAATACTACGGTCACGTAATTCGTAACACATTGAAGTAGCTAGTGCATACTTGGCACTAATTTCTGTAGACTGCATAGTTTTAACTTTGCCATCTAGCACTTCAACTGGATCTGGCAAGTCACCTGCAATCTTACGGTGTGCCATAAACTTAACTGCAACACCTTCGCCTACACAACCTGCAACCAAATCTGTTTGCAACCCATCGCCTAAGTCATCTGCATCTTCAATAAGTTCTGAAGTAAATGTCCATGCACGTGGCGTAGCAAACCCACGTGAGCTTGACGCTGGATCAAAGTTATAAAGATCGTTTTTAGCAAACGACAAGTAACCTACAACATCTGCATCTATATCATGTTGCACTGCCCAATTCAACCAATCTTGGAAATCAACACGTAGTTCAAAGTGAACAAAACGATTCTCAAGTGGCTTAGGCATACGGTATGTAACACCTTTGTCTGTTTCACGATTACCTGCGGCAATCATTACAACATTGTCTGGTAGTTCATATTGGCCAATTCGACGGTTAAGAATAAGCTGGTAACCTGCAGCTTGCACACTTGGAGCGGCTGAGTTCATCTCATCTAAGAATACAATAACTGTATCATATTGTGCGGCAACTTCTTTGCTAGGCAAATCAGCTGGCGGTAACCATTTCATTACACCTGACTCTACATCAGGCACAGGATAACCACGCAAATCAGTTGGCTCAAACAATGCAAGACGCATATCAATAACTAGAGTTGAACCTAGTTCGCCTGAGTCGCCAATGCCTTGCACTAGCTCTGATTTACCAATTCCTGGAGGACCCCATAAAAATACAGGACACTTCTTTTTAAACGCTCGTGTAATGAGGGTAGTTGCTTCACTAATCTTAACGGTACGTGTTTCAGTAATAGTTGACATTTTTTCTTCCTTATTCATAGTTGACTTATATATACATGTTACAGTATTTGCACTCAGTTGTCAAGCCTTAATTGCCTAACAGTTGAATTAAATACCACCATGTATATTCCTTGCTGTTTTCAACGCCAAACATCCACAATACATCAATCCACCCTAGAGCAAATATCATAAGTAATGTGCCTGCGAAAACGTCTGAAATTGTAGTTTTTAAAGTTGACATGTAAATCTTCTTTCTTTTATTAACTATACTTACAGTATACAGTAAGATGTCTTACTTGTCAACCTTTTTAGTCAAGAAAAAACCCTTGCATTACAAGGGTTTGTAATTTTATTTGGCTCCTTCTGCTGGGCTCGAACCAGCGACAAATTGATTAACAGTCAATTGCTCTACCAACTGAGCTAAGAAGGAATAAGGATTAAGTGTTAAATTTAGCAACTAACTTAGCTAAATCTTCTGCTGTTGCTAATCTACTTGGTTTTGTAACAGGTTTATCATACTTTTGTGCTTGTTGATTTTTCTTTAATTTAACTAAAAAAGATCCTGTATTACGTCCATCTTGTTCAACTGCTATTGTTAATGGATTTCCATTAACCCAACCTTTGATTTCTTCTGACATTTTGCCGTGTCCAGTTATTACTATAATCTTTTTAAAGCCTTTTGCATACGATAATTCAACTGTATCATTAAACTGCTTCCATGCATCATGCACTTTGTATCCATGTAAATCTAATTTTTTCATATCTCTCTTTTTATTACGAATTCCATTCCATGCGAATTCCCTACATACACACCGGTCTTTGTTCGTTTGAACCAAAGTGGAACACCGTTGAGTAATACTCTTATTGAGTCTTTTGTTATGCTGACTATTGTTCCTTCAGCGGTTGTTTCGTGGTCTGTGCAATAAACATCAACTGTGTCGTCGATCTTCATTTGGTTAACCAACTTACATACAAACCTGGATCTGGTCGTCTTAAATTTGCATGCTCATTTGTTGGAAATACTTTTTGTTTGTTAGTTCTTGGATCAAGATAACTTGTTGCTTCATCATCTTTATAACCAATTCCTAATAATACAGTAGGTTCATCTGGATCTCTTTGACCTGGATTTAATGCTGCCGCAATGTTTTTCTTGCCATCTTCTAGTTCGTTCATACAACCACAGTAGCCTGTGCTAAGTCCACGTGCCGCTGCACTCCATACCATAAAACTACTTGCAATACCTATTTCTAAGTTAGCCATTCTATGAAAAAAGCCTTCTTTATGTGCACCTTCATACTGACTGTATTCTTCATCTTCAACTGGACGTCTAGGAGTAAATGCTAATAGCCATGGTGCTAATGTTTGTGGATTACCAAAATCATTTTCTACTGTTCTGTCACTATCTCTGTGAGTGTTTGCAAATATTGTATGTCTTGCTTCAACATCACTCCAGTCTAATACCTTAATAGTGTAAGGCATCATTGCTTGTTTGCTTGGCACATGATTGTGTAAATCATCTAGCATAGATTGAATTGTTTCTTTTGTTACTTCTTTATCAGACCAAGCAAATGTTGTGCTTCGGTTTTCTAACATATTTTTCCATGTTTCCATCGTAGTCCCCTTTAATCTTTATTCTTAAGCCAACCTTCTGTGCCAGCTAGTCTTGCCATAAATGCATCTTGTTCACTAAACAAGACCATTACTTGCTTATCGATGTAATATGGATGTTGCATTTTACTTTGTAAGTCCATCAAATTTCCTGCTAGTTTTCCTGGTGTCTCCACAGTCCAACTTCTACATTTTGTTTTTAATAAACTAACACCTTTTTTTGTTAGTCTCAGAGAGCTCGGCGTTTGAAATAAAAGTCTAGCACTATTACCTATCTTTGTTACATTAGGTAATAGTTTTACTAGTAATTCATTTTGTATTGATTTGATCTCTGGTAATTTTTTCACCTTCTAATAACCTAACTACTGTAAATGACTCTGTATTGAATTTCTTATTCAATCTATCTGCTAAATTAAAAGCATGGCCACTGTTACTAAAGCTAACTTTTTTATACTTGGGCCCTGGATAGTTTACCAGTGTATTCATTGTTCGTAGGTTGATTGGTTTATTGTTATGGTAAACGGCGTATATTGCCTCCGCATCTAAGATTTGCTCTGTATCGTAATTCTTATCAACAATCTCTAACATAATATTGGGTTTAGGTCTTGCCATACTTTTCTCTCTCCTATACATGTATTTAGCAAGATAGGAGAATTAAGTGCTGTTTTATTGGCTAATTAACCTAAAATTAACTCCTGAGTAAATGTTACAAGTTATATTATTTTCAGTGTTAACAATAACAATACTGAACTCACTTGTTTCTTCGTTTAGTGCTAAAACTATCTCACTAAACACTTCTGTATCCATTAATGCCGTGCCTTGTGCAATAGGTAGTTGCCCACGTTGATAAAGTATAGCCTGAACCATAGCAGTGTCTGTGCATGGCACATCTCTGTTGATTCTATAAATTTGAGGTAATACTAATTGTTCTTCTTCTACATTAGGTTCTACAGTTTCTGCTTTGGTATTCGATGCAAATACCATTAATGTAATAACCATTAATATTGATACTAACGTTCCTTTAATTGTCATCTTTTTTTGCCTTCTTTAATTGTAAATTCATATCCCATTCAGTAAAGTATGGTCCTTGGTATTCATATTTATCTAGTGTTTCTGCTTTAGGGCAATACGCATGTTGCCAGCCCATGCCGTGATATCTTAATATATAATATCCTGCGGCGTATGTAGTTTTACCTTTTTCTGTTTTACGAAACAAAGGTAAACTATCGTGTGTTATTGGTATTACCACACCGCTATTTGTAGGGTATCCGTTTAATGACTGAGTTTGAGTTTTTGTATCAATCTTACGTTCAGCAGTTTTAAATCCATCTAACGTATCTAGCATAGTAATACTTTTGTCACGTTGATCAAAAAATTCAAAGACATCGTTCTGCCTGCGAATAGTTCCTATCTTACTAGAACTAGATTCTACAATCCAAAACTTGTCTTTGATTAATTCTTTGGTAGTGAACATATCATAGACTTTTATGAGTGTTGTCACAGCGTGGTAAGTTTTTACTTTGTCCACACCAACATACACTTCCTATACGTTTCACTTCTGTAACATTTGCTACACGGAAACTTCTAAATCCGTTAGCATTTGTATCCCATGCAACAAGAACTTCTTCGTTTATTTTACGAACTTTTTCTTGTGTTACTGCTTCGTCTTTCTTTGCAGGTGGTAACACGTGTGGACTAAGAGTGCAACTCATAACACGTTTGTCACCATTTATTTTATTAAAGGTGACTTCCATAATTTGTGTTTGTAGTTTACGTTCTAGTTCTTCACGTTCAATAATTAACTCAGATGACATGTCCTGCCTCCCTAATACGAGCCTTCCAAGCACCACCTTTTTGTTGCTCTTCGAGCTGTAGCCTAACCCATTGTAGTGTTGGCTCTTTGATGTGTGCTTCAATTGTAGGATTAACTTCCATTGATTGAATCAGTTGTGCGATTTGTGTTTCTGTTAAACCATTTAATGTCATACTGCTATCCTCTTGTGGTTGTGTTAAGTGATTAAATACATTTGTTAATTTTTTATTTCTTTTGCTTTTACCAGTTGCCATAAACTATACTCTATATGCTTTGTTTAGATATTCTGCATGATCGTTTGCTCGTTCACTTAGTCTTACCATATCCCACTTACCACATAGTTTCATAAAGTGTATGCCTACTTGTGACTTAGGTTCTTTCTGCACTTGTTCAACAATAGCATTGTCAAGCTCTGTTTTAATATAGTCAGGCTGTGCTGTAAGATCAATAATGTGCATGTTACGTTGATAGTCTTCTAACACACGATGCTCTTCACCATTGTGATCAGTCCAACGTTGTAGCATAAAGTTATTCCAGTTATAGCCTTTGTTGTCTTTATCAGCAAATGCTTCTAACATACCTACTTTGTTCTTAGTGCCTTTCTTACGAGCACCTGGACATGCACTAAACACATTGTCACTAGTGTCACCTCGTATACACTTCTCAAACAACAACCACTGTGGGTCGCCTAACTCTTTAGGTGCTTTAGTTTTCTTGTCCATAACAGGCTTACCACGGTCATCAAAGATACCTTCAGTTGTAATAAGTTGTCCTGTAATACCATTGTATTGTGATACATTCTCGTTAAGCAATTGATAAAAGTCACTGTCACTACTTACAATGCAATGCTTGTCGTTAGGATGATTCTGTATCCAACGTGCAATAAAGTCATCTGCTTCACACTGTTTGTTCTGCAATACTGTGCAATTAGTTCTACGTTCAAAGAAGTCTTTTAGTTCATCAAACGCTTCCCAAAACATACGATCTTCTTCTTGTTCACGTTCGCTGAGTGCAGCACGTGCCACAGCACGATTCTTCTTGTAAGGTTCGTATGCATCTTTGCGCCAGCTACGACCTTCTAAGCATAGCACAATATGACTACCATTTTGGTTACGCCATACTTTATTAATGCTGTTAAACATAATAGCGTATGCCATTCCTACTTTATCTCTTGCGTCTGCTCCACGTTGAACTACGTGCCTAGCACGAAAAAACATGTTAGCTGCGTCTACTAAAATATAACTCAACATCGTTCTCCTAAATGATTATACTTCTTCTGATATTTGTTTGCAAAGTGTTGTAAACCATAAGTCAACAATCTCTTCTTCATTGTCGCCTGTATAGCCTGCTTCGAGTAATTGTCTAACAAATAAGTTATTCCATTCAAGTTCAAAGTATCCATCACCTGGATTCTCTTTATCAAATTTAACTTCCAATACTTTAACATACGGTTCACCTCTAGCAGTAGCTTTGTCTTTATCAGACATGCCAGGGTCTTTCTTCTTAAACAATTGCTTAATCTTATTGATCATGCTTTTCTCCTAATGTGTTACTATTATAAGACATCTTGAACTGTTTGTCAAGTGATAGTTTTCTAAAGTCTAAGTCGTTGCCTTTTCGATTATACCACATGTCAAATGTATCTGTTTTCCAGAGTGCTTGTCTATTATTGCTTTTCTTTGGAGCCATACTATACCATATATTCCAATAGTATTCTGCACGTTCTTTATTACCCATGCGTTTATGATAGTAAAAGTTCATTCTTGGGTGTGTTCGTTCCCTAGTAGTTTCCCACATGTCTGCATGTTTTTGTCTATCTAATTGCTTGTATAACTCAGGATTATCTAATCGTCCTGTATACTTACCAGTCTTATGATTAGGATTGGCTTTGCCACCAAGTGAACCTCCATGTTCAGGTAGTTTATTAAAATATTCATTATTTTTTACAACATCAAACTTTTCACTGTAGAATTTACACATATCTTTAAATCTTTTTTCATCATTAGATTCAAAAAGTATTTCAGTATCATAGTCGTATCCATGTAGATCTAAATGTTTTAACCAACCTACGCTTGATCCGTTATAAACATTTAAATCTCTAGTGGTTTGTCCTAAGTATTTCTTTCCAGTTTTTCTGTGTGTGAAATGATATAGTTTTACCAACCAATTTTCTCCCAAGGAACATCTTTATTACCAAAGTGTCCGTATGTGCAATTCTCACTATAGCCGTAGAAGTTATACATATCAAATTTATCAATAATGGCTTTTGGTGTTAGGTCAATATTTTCTCTAATAAATTTTTCAATACTTCTGTTATGTCCATTACTATCAATATAAATTGATGTAGGCTCTTTAACACCAATAGCATAAGACAATTGAATTTGACACCAATCTGCCATGTCATCTGCTACAATGTTCTTGGCTAACCATCGTGCCATGTAGGCGGCACTTCGGTCGACTTTGGTGGGGTCTTTTCCACTAAAAGCACCACCACCGTGGGGAGCAAAGCCACCATAAGTATCAACGATAATCTTACGCCCGGTAAGTCCTGTGTCGCCATCAGGACCACCAATACAAAAATTGCCTGTAGGATTGATATGCCAAACTGTGTCATTGTCGATTAAATCTCCCATTGTTTCTCTAACTGCGTCTTTTACTGGTGCTACACAACTATGCACAAATCCTTCCTTGTGCTGATGTGATACCACTACTTGATCAGCACGTACAGGCTTTCCGCCTACATACTGAATACTTACTTGTGATTTTGCATCTGGTAGTAAAAAATCATATCCCTCTTGTCTGTATTCTTTTAATTTCTTTAGAATTTCATGTGAGTAATGAATTGGTGATGGTAAGAATGATTCAGTTTCATTAGTTGCATAGCCAAACATAATACCCTGATCACCTGCACCAAAGTCGTCTGTTCCCAATCCAATGTCACCTGATTGAGAATGAATCTCGTTATAGATGTTTAGGTTATCCCAATGGAATCCATCTTGTTCGTATCCGATTTCTTTAACTTTGTCAATTACGATTTGTTTTACTTCGTCTTTGCTTACGTTAAAATTCTTTACTTCACCCGCCAACGTTACATGGTTAGTGGTTACAAGTGTTTCAATTGCCACACGTGTTGTTTCATCACCGTTCTTAAGTCCGGCATCAACTAATGCGTCTGAGATTTGATCTGATACTTTATCAGGATGTCCATCACTTACACTTTCGCTTGTAAAAATATAGTTATTCATAGTTTGTTTTTTCCTTTAGTTTTTAGTAAAGACATATATGCCTTCCCACTTTTCTCGACCTTCTTTTTTATCGTTGCCAACACCAGGTCTAGTGTTTAGCATCATTTTGATTGTTGTATCATGTTTAAAGCCCAACTTTTCAGCAAGCTCAATCCAACGATCCACAACAAAGAATTCCTGCTTACCATACGATTTGTAGTCCGCAATGTTTGTTGCAAAGATTCCATCACTGTTAAGTCCTTTGTGTATTTGTTGCATTGTTGGTGCGACATACCCATCAAACCAATCATCCATTGTAGTGTGTTTAACCATACATTGAGTAGGCTCGTCACTATACTTTTCTAAATTAAAGTATGGTGGACTACTAAATGCTAAGTCAATATTCTCGCATTGATAATCTTCACTAGGACTGCAAATAAGTTCTGCATCGTTAGTTAGCAAACTATCCAAATACTTTAGATACTCAAATGTTTGTGTGTTAGGGTCTGTGCCTATGTATTTATAGTTCATATTACTACTGGTTATCCCAAGTAGCCTTCCACCGTAACCACAGCTATAATCGTAAATACGACCCCATAGCACCGGGCATAAACGCTCTGCAATAGCTCTAGCATGTTGTGGCTTAAAGTTTTGCACGTTCTCACCTGTAACAAGCTCTAAGCTTCTACGCATTGCTGTAGGGTATACTAACTTGTTTCCTTCTCTAAATTCAAAACAAATGCGTATAGCACGTTTGAGTTTAGCATCGTCACGAAACCTATCCATTAAACTGTTTGAGCCTCGTCCTTTTGGCTCCGCTGTCTGCATGTTTGTGAATACAAAACGATTAATTGTTTGTCCTTGATTGTTGCCAAGTCCCAATACGTTTTGTTCAACTTTGTTATATGATGTGCGTTTAAACTTCTTTAATGCTTCTCGTAATCCTTCTTCTGTATAATAAACAATAGGAACAATATCTCGTTTACGATAGATATCAAATACTTTGTCTATTGTTCCAGGTCCATCTGCTTCGTATACCTCTGCGGTAAACGTATCTAATTCTTCATATAGATCTTCGTATCCAGTAAACTCATCTGCAAAGATGTATTCTGGTTTAATGTTCCAAAACTTGTGTATTTCATTTATCAATGAATAACTGGTCCTGGGCCGTTGTCTACCCTAATATCATCTGTGCTATTAAGAATGTGATTAGTTAACCTGTCGAACTCTTCTTCATTAAGAAGACTTTTATAGATTGCTAATGCTTGTGCCATCATAACTCCTGCCGCTGCCAACGGTTCTTCGTTAGCTGTTATGTCTGCAATTTTTTTATATAATTTTTCTAAGTCATCCATATTACCATCCTGCCTCTCTAATTTTATCTTCGTAGCTCTTATGTGCCCCAGGCGTTTCCGAAGAGACTGATGTGGAGTCTTGGTGTGAATCTCCATCCTCTTTCCATGCAGATCTCTGCGACTTCCTGGACGTTAAGATTGTATTCTTCACTGCGACCACCCAACGGCATAAGATAAACAGGGCATTCCAAACCTTCTTTACGATATGCTGCGACAGCTCTGTCAACATCAGCAATATCCTCGCTGTCAGCAACAACAAATTTAAGATAGATATCGCTGTTATCCACAAGACTGTAGACATAAGCAACATCAGGCTTGATAGCATCTTCCCAAGATTCTCCCGATACTGTGAGCTTGGGTGAACAACTCCATGTGACTTTAATTCTGTCACTGTCGTGGAGATAGTTGAATAAATCGTCATGTAAGTGTTGCGTAGTGTTTGTTTCAAATGTAACATTTTTTAAGTCCTTCATACGTGGATGTTCGAACAGCTCTACGTAAAGACGTTGCCACGCTAACAACGGCTCACCACCTGTCATAATTAAATGAATGTCTTGTCCATTATCGCAAGTCCACTTGCCTTCTGGTGTTAAACTTAGCAAATGATTTACTACTTCGTCTACCTCTGCAAGTTTGTTAAAGTCTTTAAATTCAGGATAGATACTTGCATAAGTATCACAGCCTGTGTGTATAATAGGCAAGTCTGTAAATTCAGTTACAGTATCTGCAATACCACTATCAATTAATCCTTTAACTTCATCATTGTAACGATTGCCTGCTTCGTGCTTTTCAGCTCTACTTGGTTCATTTCTTGGTAAGCCAAAGTTCATACAACGAAAGTTGCAACCAAATGTGCGTAAAAATACACTAGGAACACCTACGTATTGTCCTTCACCTTGCACACTGTAAAATGCTTCTGAATATCTAAGTTTCATTTATTAAGTTACTCCATTTCTTTAATTTGTTTCTTTTGACTTGCACACGATCCTCAAGTTCGTTCCAGTCAAACATTCCGTTCTCTGCCAACAGTTCCAACATACATAATACATCACCTGCTTCGTCTACAAGTTTCTTGCGATTAGTTAATGCGTTTTGCACTTTGCTATTTGCTTCTTCAATTGTATTAAACTTGCGAACTGTTTTACTGCATACTTGTGTTAGCTCTCCGCATTCTTCTGCTGTAATAATCATTAGTTGCTGTAATGTATTCAGTGGATGCTTCTCACGTGCTTCAGCTTCTTCATGCTTTTGTGCTTTGTTATTAAACATGTCTACTGGATATTCTTCCTTTAGTCTACGAGCCATATAATCAGCATAGCTTTCACGTCCGTCTGCACCATTTAGTGGACTACCTTTACTATAACTCATTGTGCAAACTCCATTCTGTATTGTGGATGCTTATCATCTAGTGCTATCTCTACTCTTGTTAACACTTCTAAACTGTGCTTGCACTTGCCACGGAATGTAAAGCCTGGACAGTCACAAGTAAAGCCTTTGTCTGTGCAAGTAACATCATATGTGTCTGTGCCTTTTGAGTTAGGTTGTTTCCATATTAAGCCTTCAAACACAGAGCCTTTAGGTTTAAATAATGTAGGTTTAAGATATCGTTGTGTGAATTTAGCCATTAGTGTATTGTCCTATTATTAAGTGGTGATGCGTTTTCCAATATTTGATCTCCATATATTAAGCCTAATATAACTAGTATTGTTTCTGGTAATTGATCAAAGTCTTCAATTTCAAATGGTGCGAATACTCCTTGAAACGATCCGTCTGCTTTAAGCACTAAAGCATATTCGTCGTCATCGAGCCAGTCATTTATTTTACCTTCTCGTTTGTCTTCTGCCATTTTTGCCTCAACTTTATTCTTATAACTTATTATAAACTACTTTGTTCAATTAGTCAACTTTCTTTTTTACTGTAAATGTTGGCACACCTGCTGTAGTATTTTCTTCCCATAGCAAGTCATCACCCACATCCCAGCCCATTTGGTTTAATAGTTCAACTGGTAATTCAATAAGCAATTCTTCTGTTTTGCCGTCTTTGATAACTTCTACAGTCCATGTTGTTTTTGGTTTTGTCATTAAATCTTTTGTGTAAATAAACTACTTACACTCTCCTCATTGCTTACCCTTCTTAGGGCCTCTCCGAACATTTCTGCTACGCTTACTACACGAGTCTTTTTACAATTACTTGGACATCTAAAGTCAATAGTATCTGTAATTACTAGTTCTTTTAGCACACTCTTTTCAACTTTTTTACATGCTTCTCCTGTAAGAACTCCATGTGTAATATATGCTCTTACACTTAATGCACCAGCATCCATAATAGCCTGTGCGGCATTACATAGTGTTCCACCACTATCAATAATATCATCTACTAGAATAGCGTGAGAACCTTTAACTTCACCAATTAGATTCATTACTTCACTGATGCCTGCTTTAGGTCTACGCTTGTCTACAATAGCAATATCACTGTGAAACATATCAGCAAACTTACGAGCTCTTACTGTTCCGCCTGCGTCCGGTGAAACAAATACTGTTTCTACTTCATTTACATTACTATCTTCTTTGTAGAACTGCTTCTTAATATCTCTTGCAAATGATATACGACTTGTTAAATCATCTACAGGAATATCAAAGAAGCCTTGAATTTGACCGGCGTGTAGATCCATTGTAAGGATTCTATCAGCACCGGATTCGGTTAGCAGGTTCGCTACTAGTTTAGCCGTAATAGGAGTGCGGCTTGCACTTTTACGATCCTGCCTTGCGTAACCGAAATAAGGTATGACTGCGGTAATACGTTTAGCACTGCTACGCTTGGCCGCATCAATCATAATCATTAATTCCATTATATTATCATTAACTGGTGTGCTTGTGCTTTGTATAATAAACACATCCTCACCTCTAACATTTTCTAAAAATTCTACACTGCTTTCACCATCAGCAAATGTTTTAATATCAGCAGGCACAAGTGTAGCAAAACAATGTTGTGCAATCTTTTCTGCTAATTCAATATTACTATTACCTGCGATAATTTTCATCATTTAATCTCCCTATTGTATTGATTAGAATTAGTATCTGTGCTGCAAATTCTTTGCGACCTTCAAAGATGTCATCCGTTCCATCTGTTAGTCCTTGCACGTCATCTTTTATTTCAGCTTCACATGTTTGTATTATTCTTTTTATAACATCTCCGCTCATTACTTGCTCTCCCAATGTTCATGGCAACGTGGTTCATATGTCTCTGCGCCGCCTACGTTTACTCTGCCACCACTTTTTCTAAGTCGTTGCGTCTTACTGCATGGTTGTCCACATATGCTACAAAATGCAGTAATCTTCATAATGCCATCTGCTAGTGCTAATAATCTACCAGTAGTTTCAAATGGTATTCCTCTACTGTCTTGATCTAATCCTGCACATACAAAGTTAACACCTTCACGTAATCCTTCTTCTACAAACCATAGTGCTTCTTTAGGATCAAAGAATTGCACCTCGTCAATGAATACTGTGTGAAAGTTATAAGGTTTAATTGTGTAATTATCTTTTACTAATTCTAAATCAATAACACTAATAGCAGGGTGACTAAGTTTATTGTGTGTAACAATCTTGTCTGGGTCATACCTGTCATCTACTAATGGTTTTAGGACTAATGCTTTGTGTCCTGAATGCTCTAGAAAGAGCAGTCGTTTTAATAACTCACTGCTCTTTCCTGCAAACATTGGGCCTGCGATAACCTCTAGATTGCCTCGTTTATACATTTATTAAAAGCTCCATGTTAAGTTAAGACCTGCTGTCGTAACTGTTTCGTTTGTGCCTGCATAGTTCAAACGTGCTTCTGCGTGTGCTTTAACAAACATGTTGTCTGTTACTTGGAAGTTACGGAACACACCTAAGTCTACTTCACGTTGTGTAGCACTTAAATCACTGCTACTAGTTAAGTAATCTACATCACCAGTTGAACTAACTGTGCTTGCAGTATTGAACGTTGCACTACCTTGTGTAATTGCTACTGGCACACTTGCTACAAATCCAAAGTCGCCGTTGCTTACGTTACGTTTGATACCAAGTGTTGCACTATTACTTAGCAAACTACTTGCTGATGTCATCATGCTATCGCCCACGTTTACTTTAGTAATACCAAACATTGCATTACCAAATAATGTAACATCATCTGTTAGTGCTTTATCTAAGTTATAGCCTGCATAGAATGTAGTTGCACCATTAACATCCATAAGTGGATTGTCTGCAACATTACCAAGGAAACTATTACCTTCTGTTACTGCGCCAAACATAAATTGATCTACTGTAGTTGCAATTGCTACACTATCTTCGTTAATATTTAGTGCGCCAGCTTCCATTGGAATAACTGTGCCTGCACCATATCCAAAGTAATAGTCTGGAGCAAATCCCATGTCAGCAGCTTGTGTTGGATCTGCACTACGTGTATCAGCAGTAGCAATCATATCGTTGCCATCTACATAAAAGTTACGATCGTAATCATCAACAACCATTGTGCTACTAATACTACTAATATGCACACCGCCGCTTAGTGCAAACGCACCTGAGTTTAAACTACTACGAGCACCGTCAATACGTCCACTAGTTGGAATACCTACAACACCCTGTGGATTAGTTGCTTCATCTAAATCAAGCAAACCTTGTCCGTGTGTGTTTACATCGTAGCCCCAAATATCTTTGTCGGCTGTGTTAAGCAATAGTTTAACAATGTTCTCGCCTTTCATGTATGGCCACATTTGATGCACAATACCAACTGCACCTGTTACTGCCGGAGCTGCCATTGACGTTCCGCCTAGTGTTCTGTATTCACCATCAGCACTTGTTGATGCTACTTTATCACCTGGTGCAAGTATATAGTAATCACTAATTCTACGATCACTTACACATTCGCCGTTGGTGCCATAACACATTGTTCCAGCTCGGTTACTTGAACTTGACATACTTCCTGACTTAAGATTCCATGAACCAACTACAATTGCTTTACCACCAAGCAACAGTTCGCCATCTTCGTTTTCTGCTACTGCATAATGAGCCGGGTAAGTTGGAACATCCATTCTTTGGTTACCTGCGGCAAACACAAGAACTGCTTCATTACCTGACATTGCATCTGTTAGTTGAGGCAACATAAAGTCGTCATCTACTGCTAAACCCGAGTAACCTTCTAGTGCATATACTCCATCGTAACGTGAGTCTGTGCTATAAAATACACCTTCGCCTGCACTTTGTATACTACGCTTGTATGTTAAATCTACGTTGTAGTTACCTGATACGTTTATTGCATCTGCACCATTGTTGACTGCCCATTCAATACCTTTACCTAGTGCATTAAATTGATAGTAGCCATTGTCCCATGCAACCTTACCAATCAGTAGTTTGGCATCTGGAGCAACACCAGTTGTTCCTTCACCATCTAAGTTAGCGGCCGCAATACCTGCCACGTGTGTTCCGTGTGAATACTTATTTTTATCATCTATTGTTTCGTTTGTGCCTTTGTCAATTAAACGTTGATCGGTGCACATATCTATAAAACATTCGCTGTCAATAATCTTATCAGCAAACTCTGGGTGATCTAAATCAATACCAGTATCAAGTATTGCTAACACACTGCCTTTACCTGTCCAACCTTTTGCCCAGGCTTGTGGTGCACCAATGGCTTCTAGGTTTGTTCCATAATTATACATACCGTTTTTACGTGTAATATAATCTATACCAACACCGTCGTTTACATTATGCACTGCATCAATATATGTTTGTGTAGCACCTAACGATACATCACTCATTGCTAAGTATTCTTCAGCAGTCAATACACCTTCTGTTTTAATACCCATACCATCGCTTACAACGATCACTGGTTCGTCGACTACATCAACGACAACGACCTCCTCTACAACGACAACAGGTTCTTCTTCAACAACTTCAACAACAACAGGTTCTTCTTCAACTACTTCAACAACTTCAACTGGTCGTTCAAGTTCATATGTTCGAACAAATTTACGTTCAGTTTCAGTTCGAACAACATCTTCTGCTACTGTGCTGACTAACTCAGTCGTGACTTCTGTAGTATTAGCGCCGTCACTCCAATGCTGTGTAGTGAACGTGCCTTTGTATGTTTTTGTTGTGACTGTTTTTGTGTATGTAATTACAACATCTTCATATACATTTACTGTATAATCTTCTGTGACTTCATCTTCAGCGGAAGCACGTGAAACAACTTCAGGTGTTTCAGTGACTACTTCGTGTTGATTGTATTTGTATGTTGTATTAATTACAGTTGCTTTTACGTCAAGTGATTCGCCTATTAGTTCTGCGAACTTCTGTATTTCACTCTCGTAATGATTTACTGTTTCAAGTAGCCCTGCAGCCCAACTGTAGTGTCCGTATTTTTCTGCTAGTGGCTTTAGTGTTTTAAGACCATTTGAGTATGACTTCATCATACTCTTTGCAAAAGTATTCCGAGACTCAATATTTGTCATTTTTGACACCATGTCATAATAACTAAATGGTGCCGCTGTTGCTTGTGTAGATACTGTTAAACCTATAACAGCGACTACTATAGCAATCCAACTTCTCACATTTCTCATAATTACACTCCTATTGCTTTTATGATTTATACTTACAGTATACAGTAAGATGTCTTGCTTGTCAACCTCTTTTATGTATTATTGTAAAACTCAAACGTTTCGTTAACAATACCAGTATCTTCTAGTTCATTTTCCAATGTTTTGCGTCCATATTCTACACGATGCAGTAGTTTATCTCCATCAATACTAACTAACGCTAGGTTTAACAAATGATGACTAAATTCTTCTTCATCTACGTATCCTGTAAAGAATGTTCCTTTACATTCTCTAACTCCCTTTAGATAATGCCCTTTGCCTAATGTGTTGCAATCCATAGTAAATCTTACAGATTCATCAATGGAACTAGTAGAATATACTGTGTTATCATCTTCGTCAAACACATGCACATGTATATGACTTGGACGTGGTCCAAATACTTCTATAAGTCTATTTTGCTTAGACTTTGCCATACCTAAAAATAATGGATCCTCAAAATTGGTAACAGGATTTCCATTTAGATTAGTTTCTGGATCTTCAAACAAATGACTACGTGTTGCTTCTGTGTCTTGTTTGTTCCAAAATTCATATACATTTGGTTCAATGCGTCTAATATGTAAGTGGGCACCATACCCGTTGACTATTATTTTGTATTTCATAAGTTATAAGTTCTCGTAAAAGTCCCAACCAACACCTTTGCTGTTAGTGTCACCACCGATGTTATCTAAATCTTCTCCATCATATGTAACACTATCAATAACTACATCACAGTCAATGTTAGTAGCACCAAATTTTAGTTTATTGGGATCAAAATTGTCCAATTCAATGTCGCAACAAAAGAAGTTTCCTTTTTCTGTGCTCCAGCCTTTAAAGTAATAACCCTCTGGTTGATCATCTGGATCTGAAATATGTGTTGATTCTATTTCAGGGCTATCGTTTTCGTAAATAGTTTCGCCATCTTCATTTGTTACTACAACTTCACATTGGTCGTAGAACGCTCCATGGGTATGATCAATGTCATCAATTTCATGCCAGTTTCCAAGGAAACGTGGATCTTCATCATCTACAATATCATTACCATCTGACTCTTCGTATGGATCCCAAAACAAGTGACTGTTTATTCCCTCGTCGTCTTCGTCTTTTACACTCCAGTGTTCGAATGCTTCTTTAGATACAGAACCGAGAACCATCTCGCCGCCGTATCCGTTTATTTCTATTGTAAAAGTTACCACTAGTCTTCTCCTAATCTCTTTAAAAACTTCTTCTGCTCAACTCTCTTTTCAATATCTAATTCTACATCGAAGTTTTTAGTTTTTACCATTTCTTTAATGATATCTGTTAGTGCTTCGATTTCATATGTTTGTTGACGTATAGTAGCGGCGACCTTTAATGTTTCGCCGTTACTTTGTTCTATTTCAATTTCAGTTGGAGGTTCGCTTATATCTATATCGCTTATAGTTATATTCCCTAAGTCCATATCATATGTATCAGATGTTCCAATTGAATAATAAGTATCTTCAACAGTTTCTGTTATAATTAAATCATCTGGATTCATGACATTCTCCTTAGTCGTTAAAGTAAGTTTCTAACATTTCTAACCGATCATGTGCTGATGCCATTTTATCAAGCTCACCCTGGATTGTTTCCATAATATCACTATGTTCTCCAATACCCATTGGGCCTTGCAAATAAACATCTACATTTGTTTTGTGCAATTGAATTTCAGCTTTTGCATGTGCGATTGCTGTTGATAACAATTGTTCTTTCATTTGACTAATCCTTTCTAAAAGTTTCCATAGTCTCGTTCGCCTTCCCAAGGAAAGACTACCCATACATCTTTTTCCATCTTATTGATTTCCATAGCTGTATAGTCTACTTCGCCAAAGTTGCTTGCTTGATTGTCAAGCAATGATGCAAACCTAACGTTGTTACCCCAAACTGTATCCCAACCTTTGTCGTTTGGTAAACAGCCTGCAGGCCAATCATCTTTAATCCATTGCATAGTTTTACCACTATCGTTAATGTCATCAAAGACTAAAATATTCTTTCTGTGACTGATGTGAGATAATCCATCGCCTTGGTAACCAAATGCATCTTCGGCCATCCAAGTATTACTTTCTGGGCCTGAGTCATTATCTCCTGTGTCTCTAAACCTTACGTCCAATGCATGCATATGAATACCTGTAATATTAGACATCATTACTGCTGGCACTAGTCCACCACGTGTCATTCCTACAATGTAGTCTGGGCGCCAGTTGTCTGCAAACATAAGATTGTTAACAGTGTTAACCATATGCTCAATGTCTTTCCATGTGTAGTATACTTTATTAACCATGTTACTCTCCTATAAGTGATTCTAATACGTTGTCTGGTGTTGTTTCTCCATATGGATCGCCATCGTTAGCTGATGCATCTGGTTCAATAAACATTTTAGTTACTGTGCCATTATCAACAATCATTGCATAACGTCTACTACGCTTGTTAAATCCTACACCACTCATATCAATTAATTGACCCATGCCTTCTGTAAATGTTCCATTACCATCTGGTAACACTTTAACATTCTTAAGGTTGTTTGCATCACGCCATGCGTTCATTACAAATGCATCATTAACTGAACAGCAATAGATATCATCTACACCTACATCATAAAACTGTTGTGCCCTTTCTTCAAATCCTGGTAGCTGATAAGTTGAACAGGTTGGCGTAAACGCTCCTGGTAAACTAAACACTACAACTTTCTTGTTAGAAAAGATTTCATCTGTAGTTAAATCTCCCCATGTTGATGGAAAGATTTCACATGAATTAGCTTCAGCATTATCATCTAATACTCTAACTTTAAATGTTACATTCGGTACGTTTGTTTTAAATTCCATTGCATACTCCTACTTGGCTGCAAAATCTGATTGTAGTTTAATATTATCCATAAACTCTTCTTTAGTGGCTGGGTCAGTTTTAAATGCACCTTTTAATACTGTAGTTTGTGTTAAACTACTGTGTGCCATAATGCCTCTGTTCTCACAACATCCGTGTGTTGCTTGAATATAAACACCTACATCGCCTGACTTAGTTGCTTTCATAATCTCACGTGAGATATCCATAGCAAGTTCTTCTTGTAGTGTTCCACGTCTTGCACACCACTGTGCGATACGTGTATACTTTGATAATCCAATTAATGTGTCAGCGGCAATAATACCAATGTATGCAACGCCTGTTACTGGCTGGTGGTGATGTGAACAAACACTTTTAAGTTCACTTCGCACTACTAACATACCATCATAACGTTCGTTAGTTACGTTGTCTGGTTCATTAGGAAATGCTGTTGCCGGTGGTGCTGTTTCATAACGCCCTGCCATTAATTCATTGTAATACATTTTAGCTAAACGCTTGCCTGTATCCATACTGTTAGGATCTGTTTTCCTATCAATAACTAATGTATCTAATACACTTTCAAAGGCAAGTGCTGCCTCATCGATTAGTTCTTCTTTATCGCCATTTTGTAATACTGCACTGATATTATCACCTGCCCAATATCTAATGCCTGCTTCTTCTAATTTGTTTCTTATTTGTTTTGACTTACTCATTTTATTCTCCGAGTTTAAGACGTGGATGTCTTTTTTGTTTTCATATACCAATCGTAGGCTGTTTTTACTATGTCACTAAGTCCATGTTCTGGAACCCAGTCTAGTTCTTTTGTTGCTTCTACATCTGCTATAAGCATAGGTGGATCACCTTCTCTAGCTTCTGCAAATGCTGTATTAGGCATTAGTGGAGTCATGTAACTAACTGCGTCAACAATCTCTTTATTACTGTTACCTTCTCCGCTACCTAAATTAAATACGTGAGCACCAGTGTTGTTTTCTAAATACTGTAGTGATGCATAAATGCCACTTGCAATATCTTCTACATGTATATAATCTCTAATACATGTTCCATCTGGTGTAGGATAATTATTGCCAAAGAAAGTAAATGTCTCACCTGCCATTGCACTTTCCATTACTCTTGCAATAATATGTGTTGCTTGTTTCTCTTGACCCATCTCACAATCTGAGTCTGCACCAGCAACATTAAAGAAACGTAGACTAACACTGTTCATGCCGTATGCTCTCGCATAATCGTCTAGCATTAGTTCTGTCATACGCTTGCTCATTCCATATGGATTTGTAGGTTCATTCTTATCTGTAACTCTACATATTCCATCATCTACTTCGCCATAACAGGCGGCCGAGCTTGCAAAGATGAACTTATTAACATTTTGCACTTGACAATCTTGCATCAATGCCAGAGTTCCTACTACATTATTTTTATAATAAGTGTGAGGATCAGTCATGCTAGGACCCACTAAACTAGTGGCCGCTATATGAATACAAGCATCAACACCAAGCAATAGGTCTTGTATGTCGTTGTAGTCACGATCATTATGGAATACTGTGTAATAATTGTGACGTGGGCTATGCCTGTCTACTCCAATAACTTCATGTCCTGCTAACATTAATGTCTTACATGTTTGACTGCCAATATACCCAGCCGCTCCTGTTACAACTACCTTCATGCGTATTTTGCCTCCGCAACGTGGTCTCTGTAACGGTTGCCGCTACGTAGCCATTGTTCACCATTTCCTTGCATAATATCAATCATACGATCGATAGTGCCGTTGTTCCAATCACTAATCTTACCCATGTTTTCAGAAGGTGTATCAAGACCGGCAAGGATCTTTTCAACTGCGTGTTCTTTACTCCATGGTGTGTATAGACGTGTGTGATCGTTTGCAAACGTTTCAGGAAAGCTACGATATGCAGGGTAAACTACATTACAACCTAACGCATCTGCTTCACTAACGGTATTAGATACCCAGTCTTGCAATGCACAATTAAACAATACTCTACTATCATTAACAATGTCATAGTATTGGTTCTTCTTTAGGTCTTCGTATATTTTTAGCTTGCCTTCGTTTTGCATTTTATAGGCACGGTCCAAATACTTCTGGTTGTTGCTACGTAGTGGCCCGCCACTTAGCACTGCAAACTCTACATCAGGTCTTTGTTGCAATACCATTTCAATAACATCCATGTAAAAGTCAGGTTGTTTCTCCTGATCAAATCGGGCAGCAAAAATTACACGGTTGTTACGTAGACCAAATGGTTTAATATTATCCACACGACTTTGCACTTCTTCTTTACCAAAGCTGAGTCCTGATATATTATAAAGTGGTGCTTCCCAATTTGCAATACGCATGTGTGCAATCATTTCTTCGTTTGTTGCTAACACGGTTGCAAATTGATTAACCATTTGCTCATACAAGCTCATCCATTTACCCATGCCCCAAACGTGGGCAAAGTCATCTGGATCTACTGCTTGTGCCAAGCACCTTACATAAACTGTAGGGCGTTGTTCTTGTGGAATTTGATCCATAATATACGGAAGGGATTCAATACCAGGTTGAAACATATCTTCAAAGAAGACTGCATCTTCTCCTGTACATTCACCGTTACGCATCATTTGAACCAAGTTCATAATTTGACTCATTCCAAAGAAACTTCTACCATGTGCGTCTAGCACTTGTCCAACACTAATTGCCTTAGTGTCATCAATAGTTTCTCCTGGAACGATAGTGTAGTCTATTCCTCGTTTTTGGAATACCGCTTCAGCCCAGTCTTGCAACTGTAGTGTGTAGCGGCCTTCGTATGGCTCGAGTCCCATATAAAATAGTTTACGAAACATTAGTTACCCTCGGGGTTGTAAACCAGTTTGCCAACATGTATCTTTAGCTTTTTAGGGCTACGTTCACGATGCATTTGCACATGAATATCATATGTGTATGCATTATCTTTTTCAACGTTTTCCACATTGAAGCTAAAGATCTTCCAAGAATGTTTTAAGTCATTCAAGTAAGAAATAAACAAAGAGCGAATGTTATTCACATCTTTGTCATTGTGCATCAACCCATCATAAGGTTGAATAATTTTTAGTAGATCGTATTTCACGTCATTAATATTATATTGGCCTGAAATGCGATACCGGTTAGCATGGCTAGTTTTGTTTGTAGTAGTGTTTGACATGTTTCATGTTCCTTCTGTCAAATTAGTTACGTTTTTAGTCATCTGTAAAGTGCATGTTAGCACCATTCTCATTATCTTCAGCGACACTAATTTTAAGTTCTCGCTTTGGATATTTGTTGAGAATAATTTCTGCTAGTTCTTCTGCAATCATTTCACAACTGCGGTGATTAAGTTCTAGTGTCCCATCACTATAAAGTGATTCTAACCAACGTTTGAATTGAATAAATTCAATATCTCTGTCGTTATGTGTTACACTAATCTCTACACGAAAGTGAAAGATATGCCTGTGTGCATATCCTAAGAATGAAACATCATCCCACTTACCTGTTGCTAATGCTGGGTCGTTCATAGCAGCGGGATATAAATGCACGCCTTCTTTGCTAAATGTTACCCAAATATTACGAGATGCTATTTGCATTTACTTAGTCTCAACGCCGGCTTTGGCACGTTCAAGTTTTAGTAATTCCCATAGCTTCCAATCGATAGCTTCTAAGAACTTCATTAACTTTTCAGTGTCAAGGCTTTCACCTGTTACTGCTGGCGCTACTTCTACTGCTTCAGTAGTAGTTTCTTCGTCAAGTAGTCTTACTTTTTTTACCATAATATATCTCCTATTTGATTATATGATCTTGTGTGTATTGATCCCAATCTGTAAACACAGATCGGTCCATTAAGTTATGAAGGGTATGAACCCATACACCTTCGTTGGTAGCATCAAAATCAACATCGTCAATCTTAACACATGCATTATATCCCATTTGATCAACATAAGGAATTCTTACGCTTATCATTGGAATAAATCTACGATACTCAGTAAATCCACTTTCGAGGACATAATCTGAATATTTGTTTTCAAAGTCTAGTGTTACCCAAAAGTCTGCTTTAAGCAAAGCCATTACTAGGGTATCCCATGCTTCGTTTTGTTCGTCAGTGCCATGTGGCAACTCAACATTAAATGACATGTTTGCACCCAAGTAAATATGTTTACAATCATGTTCTTTTGCTAATACTAAGATTTCTGCAACGGGTGTGTCTGTTCCCACTACAAAGAGTGTCTTCATACCATATGCTGGTGTGCGTTCTATTTCTTTGCCTACAAACAATGTAGTGCCGGTTACACCACTTGCTTCATCATAGTTTCTTTTCATTACTGCTCTCGTTCTGCAATTGTTGTTTCAAGTCTAACGATTTCTTCTTTAAGTGAAAGTTTTTCTTTTTTCATTTTATGAAGTTCTATATCGTTAATATGATTAGTATACGCTGTTTTTATGTCGTTGTCAAGTGTTTTATGTTTTTCAACCAACGCATTTTTGTGCCTTAGTAAACTGTTTATTGTTCCTGTTCCCATTTCACTCTCCTTATATGTTTAAAAATTCACCAGATTTAATCATTTTTACTACATCTTCAAACATATCATACATGCTTATTTGAAGATAAACTCTGGTTCGATCGTCATTCCTAACTCCATGAACTCTTTCCGTGTCCATAAGTGTAGGATGAATAGTTGAATATTCACATGTTCCTAAAAAGAATTCATCATCATGTCCTGCTGATATAGATCCTTGTTCGGTATGAACTAAGTGTGCTTCGTCACCTAGTATCTCTTCAGAATAGAAATCTAATCCCATGCCACCATCTTCTGGTAGTATAGGAAACATTATTACAGACTTACGAGAAAAATCTGTGTGTGGATGAAATTGAAACCCTGGTTGATAGATTGTTATTGCTACGTTTCCACTATCAAGAGATTTTACTTTTGGATTGAATTGATCCATTATACCTTTTATTAATGGATTGTCATGAAACTCATTATCTATATAATCATCACCTGCTAATGTTACAGAACTAAATAAACCGTTGGTTGCTTTATCTCTAATCTCTGAATAGTCAATTGCTAAATGTTTAACTGAATGATAGTAATCTACTAATGCAAGTCGATCATATGTCAGCTCTTTGATTTCGTAGATTCTATCTTCAAACATTTAATTTAATCCCTCTAGGAATGTTTCTGCATCTTCTACATCATTTTCTGTAAAGTCTGCATCTCCTTGATCACCCCAACTTGCATCAAACAAGTTATCAAATGCACTTGCACTAGTCTTAATACTTTTTTGCCCACTAAAGTCTGCAAGCATTGGTTGTGCTTCTTCTAGCATTTGCATAGGTGTTTCACTTTTAAATAGTTCATTGATGAAGTTTACTACATAAATTGTGTTGCGTGGAATCCATGTATCAAACTCATCAATCTTCTTACCGGCTTTGACTTTTTGCCAATGTCTATGACTAGGAGTATATCTAGTTGTTGCAACATCTGTTAATGCATTTGCATTTTGAATACTGTCGATGTGCATGTAAACATTATGTGCCATCATTAAGAAGTAACTAAAGCTATCCCAACTTGTTTTGCCTTCTTTACCAACTTTGTTTAACATACCTGGCTTATACCAACATATATCACCCATTGTAAGTCTGTCTGCAATAGGACCGTTGAATGGAAACTTCATGTCATAGTTTCCTGCAAAACGTTTGTCGTCAATAGCACCTTCCATTACATACCCAAACTTGTCATTACGCAAGTTGTTACTGGTATACATTTGGCCTTTGGCTGTAGTAATAAAAGGACTTGCCGCATCAAAAGTAACCATCATGTTTTCATTTACAGTTTCACGTAGGTTACGTTGAATAGCTGTAAATACGCAACTCCAATCAAGTTTTGCTGTTCCTAGATAGTGAATTAAATCTTTACCTGGATCCAACATCTTTTCGTCACGCATAACAATAAGTCTACGCAACATTAGATGCAACTGTTTCATGTTGTAACCAGCCATTGCCCAACCCTCAAATGGATAGTGCTTGACTGCTTCATACCAAATATCAGCAGTGTGTTCATCGTTGCCTTGTAACACATTCATAAACTTAGTTTTACCTTGCCTGTTACGAACAAAGTAATCATTGTTAAACATTGTATAGTCCAAACAATCTGCAAAACTTTTTAGTCCTGTCTTTTCACTAAGTGGTGGAATTGCTGCCAATGTTGGAATATCTAACACCATACTATAATCTGCTGTGTGTTCTAGCCAATTAAGAATAGTGCTACGCAACTTGTCCTCAGTTTTAAAGTTAGCCCAATCCATTTGAATTACGCCTTTAGCAATCTGGAAACCTCCACTATCGCCTAAGATAAAACTTTTGTTTCTGTCACGTTTTTGAATCATACATTCTTGCACATCACTTTTTGCTGTGTCAAGTGTAGCGTGTCCTGCCGAGTATAGGCCCCACTTATAATTGTAATAGGTATCAATATCCTTTAAGAAGTCACAACCATCAATGCCGTGTTCGAAGCCATTAGGCATACGTTCATTGCTTAGATAATTGGGATCTCGTCTTTGATTACTGATTAATTTACTATAGAAGCTACTAATACTAGGCAAGAATACTGCATAGTCTTTGTTCTTCGTTGTGAGGTCTACACTTGGAATCATATGCTTATACCGTTAATGCTGGAAGGATGTAGTCGTATTTGCCAATGCCTGAGTCTACACTAATTTGTAGAGCTCCACGGGCACTAATTTCCATTACGCATGTTCCTGACATACCTAACTTCAAAATAGCTAATACTTGTGCTAGTGGCCAAGCATAGCCTTCGTTTAGTTCTCCGCTAATGTTTTTAGCAAATGTTCGCTTACCTGTAAATGATCCGTCTGGAGCACCTACTGTAACAATTAAGTCTGTGCCTTCTGTTTTAACAGTAAAGTTTGGTTCGATACCACCGTAAATTCCTGCGATAGCATTAAGTTCTGCAACTTTATTTTTAGTTGGTTCAAAAGTGACATCCCAATCAGCACCTTTAAACTTTACAGTTTGTAGTGTCTGTTCGATAATCTCTTTTGACATAAAACGATATTGGTCTGTGTTACCATCTGCATCTTTAAACATTAGATGATCTGGCATTTGAACTCCATTACGTTCACGTGAAACAACTTCAACTGAAGCTGTATCTTCTTGATAGTTTGATAGTGATGTTACACCTGCTAAGAAACCTAAGTTACCTAGTCCAAACTCACCTTTAAAGTCTGGTTGTGCATTGTGTAATGTTGCGTGTAAGATAACTGTGCGATCGGCATCCATTGCATCTAGCTCTGTTGCTTCATCTGTTCCTGTTACTTTCACATTTGTAATAAAACCAAGACCTGCTGTATGTTTTACGATGTCTTGAACTACGTCACGTGTGCTCATATGATTCTCCTATTGATAATTATAATATAACTATAGTAATTGTATAATAGTATTTAGAAAATGTCAAGTAAAAAGGCCATTTATGGCATTAAAATTGATGTTTTATTATACAAGTTTCTAGTTAGTTTTGTTGTGTCATATAGTTATTATACAACATAAATTGAAAGGTGTCAACCTTAGTGATTTGGCCCGCTCTACAGGATTCGAACCTGTGACCTACTGCTTAGAAGGCAGTTGCTCTATCCAGCTGAGCTAAGAGCGGGCATTGTTATTAACGCTTTTGGCGTGCCTGATGCGACTCGAACACATGGCCTTAGGTTCCGCAAACCTACGCTCTATCCAACTGAGCTACAGGCACGTTTATCCGAAATGCTTTGTAATAGCATTTGGTAATTTTGATTTGATTGGGTTCCATATTGCTGCTTCTGCCTTGCCTATAAACTTAGGTCTTGGCACTAGCCATCCAATTAGAACTCCTAGTAAAAAATATCCCATTACAGTTCTCCGTTGTCTCTCATTTGTTTTCTAATACTTGTTGCACTAATATTATGTATTGTAGCACCTAAATCGTGTTGTGTCAAGCTATAACCTACACCACGCCCATAACTAATGTCTACAATGTTTGGCACATTAATAATATTATATTGATTACGATATTCAAATCCTTCAGTCGCTAGTGCTTTTATAATGTTTTCACGAACTGTATCCATATCAAATGGATTGTCATCTATGCCTTGCACATTACGAATCATAATACAAACTTGTCCAGTTTGTTCATATGCTCGTTTAAATAATTCTGTATGTCCATCATGCCACGGTTGCCAACGCCCAAGCATCTGTGCTGTGGGTTTCTTACTGTCAAACATTATTAATCTCTATCCAACGTTTTACTACGGGCATCAGTTGTTCATGTGCATCGTCAAACCAATCCTCAATATGATAATCTACTTGCTCAGGAGGTTCAAACAAATCATTTGTATCTTCGTATCTGCCTCGAGAAATAGTATCCATCCATACTGTAAAGTCTGGATTAAAATTAGTTCTTGCTTCTTCGGTGGGAGCAATAAAATCACACACTGCAATCTTACCTGCCATAACTACACCATCTGCTAAATGCTTCATGCGAACAGACTGCCTAATACGACCAGACAAACTAAAGTCCCAATCATCATAACTTGTTCTTACTGCATCAGCATTAATATGCACACCACCTACTAATTCTGCAAAGGGTTTTGCTAGTGTAGTTTTGCCACTACCCGGTAGTCCAAAGATTAGTATTTTCAATCTAAATTCTCCTCATGCCAACTAGGGCATCCATCGTCTGTGCAATTGTTTTCTATATGGTTAGCATTGTATATGAACAACGCTGTAATCATTACTATTATATATTCCATTGTTATATAATAGACTAATGTAAATAGTTTGTCAACTAGTTTTTATAATAATTTATGCTCTCTCATCATAAAACTTGGCCTGTAAAAGTCTATTTCATTTACTTTGTGCCATGTGTGTTTGTGTGCTGAAAAGCACCAAGCATGGTTAGGTTTGTAAGGCACTTGTGCTTGTGCCACAGTTGGTTTACGTGATACAAGAACTCCGCTGTCTGTGTGCGTATTATCTTGTGCCATGTATACTTGGAAGGTAGTAATTTCTTTACCTGGATATGAATCCATATCGTTGTGCCAGCCTTGATGAAATCCTGGATAATCTAAATGCCACAGACAACTGTAACGCTGAAACTGAATACCAGTTACTTCAAGTATACGTGCTGTAAGTTCTTCTGTCCACAACCAATCATAGAACTCACGTAAGAATCCTGTAGACTTTTCACGTGCTTCTTCATCTATCATTATTACTTGTCCTTGTGGATAAGCAGGATCACTTCCATCATCATTGTATACTGGCCAATCTTTTATTGCATCAGAATATAATATGTTTGTAAGATTCTCATATACTTCATCTGTAAAGAATCCACTGTCGGCTTGCATATACTTCCACGGATGCACATACTCACTAAAGGTTGTATCAGTAATCATTCAATGTCCTCATCTAAGATGTTCACATCTATTTGCATATAATAAGCTATACTATTACTATTAATACCCGGAAGGTGTTCTACATCAAATTTATCAAGTGAAAATGCTCCTGGGTTGTTAGTGTATACTAATATAGAATTCTTACCATCTGAATCAATTCTCTGTTGCAACGGCACATCAACAACACCTGTATTTTTTCCAAATTCTTCTACCAATGAAATTACTGGTCGCTTGGCATTCTTAATATAATTATTTAAAAATTTATCATCAGCAATTGCATCTTCTATGTCTAATTGCCATACATGAGTTTGATATGCATTGTGAGGTTCGTGCCAAATTGCAATTGGTATTATATCTATTGAGTCTTTACGATTGGGCCAAAATTGATCTATTACATCAAAGTATTTTTGTTTGTCAAAGTTTCTAGTTCCATCTCTGCCTAGATTTTGTGGCATACAACCCATTATAAATTTATATCCATTCCATTCAAATACATGTAAACACCCAGGTTGTCCACCATCAGGTTGTGGTTTACTGCTAGGCAATGTTATGGTATCAACATGATCTATAGAGCAACAGGCTGGAGTAGATCTTCGTATTGAAACACTACCGCCTTCACTTGCATTGCCTATAGTAGTTTTATGAAAATTTAATAAGTATTTTCTACGGTCTACTTGTTGCATAAAACTTGTAGCCCAATCTCTACTGACTCGTTCTATACAACATGCATCAATGTTTAACTTTTCAAAGTTTTCTAATACTTTTTCAGCGATATGATTAAATTCTCGGTCGTCTGTGTCTCGTCTATAACACCAATCAATCATTTCAATCTTTAATAGGTTTAACAATTTATAATACTCCTGGATCTTTGTGTGGGTTCTCTGCTTGATTAATTTTATTTATTACATCTTGCTTCGAAGAACCTACTGCCTGTAATGCTTCTTCGCAACTTGATGGTAGTTTCTCGCCATTGTATGTTTCATCAAATGCATTAAGAAATGCTTCTTGTAGTTTCATATCAACTTGTCTTTCTGTCATTACTGTTTGTATATTGGGTCGTAGCTTTTTAAATTCTGGGATATCTTCTTCGCATACTTGCACAATGCCGCCAGCCATGCTACCTATAAACATAGCCTGTAGAGTATTTGAAAGCATATTAACAAATGTGTCTATCACGTAAACTGCTCTGCAAATGGATCAAACTCTGTTCCACATTTCATACTGCAAACGCCTAGCTTGCCTTCTTCGATGCTTTTCTTGTTCCAACTGTTTTGTATGTTTTGCATGATGCCTGTGTCAAACACGCCTTTGACTCCATGTATCTTTGCATCAAGAGCCTCTTTACCTCCAACACCATCTATGAAATCCCATATCTGTTCTACCTTTGGATCTTTGTGCCACCACTTATACATACGTCCGGCAGTCCAACAACAAGGCAACACAAGTCCTTCTGCTGTAATAAAGATGTTAGGATCTTTGCCTGCTACTTTACATTTGATATCACAACTATCATAATAGTTTTTCATACCACCATATGTTTTTTCAATCTCTTTTTGTTTTAGTAGTGCTAGGTTCTGATACTCTGCTTTCTTTGGCTTAGCCAAGTTCTGCATTGTAGCACCTTTGCGATTGGTTGCTTGGTGTGTTTCTTTAGACTCACTGTTGGAATTAATAAAGCGTCCAGTTTTCTTTTTCATAAACTTTTCTACGCCCCACTTCTTGGCTAGTTCTTCAGCACGTTCTACATCACATTCTGAATGTTCGAATATCAAATAATCCCATCTAGCTCTGCCACCTGCTTCAATAAATGCTCGCATGTTGCGTTCTACTTTATCCCATTGCACACCTTGTCTATACAAATGATTTGTGTTTTCTAATCCATCAACACTAAAGATAACTGCACCGTTCTTGCCAATAGTCTTAGCAAGCTCTCTCCACCATGTAACATCTCTAGCACCTGCATTAGTATTCATACTGAGCCACATGTTATCATTCATTGCTCGTGTGTAATCAAATATTTCTAATGTATCTCTGGCACTAATTGGGTCACCTAAGTTACCACACATATATAATGTCTTTAGTTGCTGTAAGAAGTCTGGATCAAATATATCAATGCAATCATCTAAACTTAATTCTTGTAGGTTGTTTTTGATATGCTGATTAACTGCTCCGCCATTTTCATTACGGTCACACATAGGACAACTTGCATTACAACGTTGTGTAACTTCTAAGTGAACTGTGTTTATATCTTCATACTTATACATTATATGTCTTCTCTGTCTAGCTTATATCTTAAATTGATAGTTTCTAATTGTGTTTCTGTGTATTGATTTATTTTTTCTGCTATAGTATTTACTTGATCTTCTATGTTTAAAAATGATAGTAACTGTTTGATTGTTTCTTTATTAACTGCAATAAACAAGTCTGAATAGTTTATGTCCAACACATTTACCTTTTGTTGTTTAAGTATTGCACTGAAGGTATGATGATGTTTGTAATGTTCATTAGTATTTTCATCACTTACATATCTACTGTCTGCCACTTGTTCTATTGTATCTTTGAAATCATCATCTGTTTTTAACATCCATAGAATATAGATATACCAATCAATATCTGGGTGTATTATAACTACATTTGTATTTTGATATTCGTGTGCAATTTCTTTGAACCTTTTTATACTGTAATCTTTGTCTTGTGTTACACCAGTTGTTAATTGAGATACGTGAGCTACATCTAATATATTTCTATCGCCTGCATATTTGTATTCAATTTGATTGTCTAACTTATTTGTATTACCAGTGAGAATGCCTGCTAGGAAATGTCCGCTTGCACCTGCTGGAAATACTATTAGACTTTTCATCCTAACCACATGTATACCAAGCCAGGTATAATAATAAAAAACTGTGGCAAGAAGTTTAGTATGAGAGCTTTCTCATTTTGTTTCCAGCCTACATATATCCAACCAGTGGCTCCTAGCATTTGTAGGAAACTATTCCATGGTGTCCACCCTTGCACATGAAATATCATTGCTGTAAGTATTATAATGGCACTGCCATATTTAATATAACTAATCATCTAATATCAACTTTATGTCTACGCCTGGGCCAATCTCACTAGGAAATCCTCCATGCTCGTTGCAATAGTATATTACTACTGCTTTATACCATAGTTGACTATTGTGTCTTGCTACTGCATTAAATTTGTATATACTATCATTGTCAGCAGGCATAGTGCATATTGCTCTAGCGGCTTCTTTTTGTAATTCTCTTGGAGTCAATCCTTCTAAAATTGCATCCCATAATTCATCATCCATTGTTATCTTCTCTATTTCTCATAACGATATGTATATACCATTTCATTAACCATTCTACTCTGCGTGGATACTGTTCCGGATTAGGTATGTTATCTTCGCCAAAGTAATCTATAAACCCTTGTATATCTTTATCATCCATTATATATTCCCATCATCTTTGAGATGAATGCTGTGTGATCGTTTTTAAATGCAAACTTTAGTATACGCTTGCCGTCTTTGGCATAGTATGCCTCTTCAAACCAAAAGTCTTTCTCGTATTGTAAATCAAGTTTCCTAGTTAACTTACTGCTTATGTCACAACAAACTTCTACAGTAGCATGGTTTGTTTCAACTGCACCACCTGGTGGTATAAATTCGTTAAGCTCAAACTCAATAAACGTTAGTTTCATTACTTAATTCCTATCAGCATGAACCTATTGTAAAGGTTTGTATCTAGCTCTCCTTCGTAATATATTTCGCTCATAGGATACTTAGACTTTACTTCTTCTAAGTCTTTACAACAATTACTGTGCTGTTCATTTTCAAAGTAATCGTTTTGATGTAGCACAACAAATGTTCCAACAGGTAAGTCTTCATACCATGTATTATCCATGTGTTCACAACTTGTATTGATTACACAATTAATGTTATCTAAGTCGACCCATCCAAATGTATCTTCTAGTAATTTATCTTTGTCTTTAAATAAATCAGTTCTAATTTTATCTGCTTGCGATGGTCCTTGTTCTTTTAATCTTGCCTCGTATGTTTCTTCTTGCTTTTCCATCCAACGCTCAATTTGTTCATCACGCAATGCATAGTTCCTGTAACTAAGAGTCTTATTATCCCAACGTAGTCTATTTACATCTGTAGCAATAGGAATAAATCTATTTTCAACTGTTTCATTATAACATAACTTCTTACTAGGCTCTACTGTTTCTTCATTTAAATCTAAACTATATATCTTACCAACCTTAAAGTTTTGAAATATAAAGTGTGCTGGAAAATTATACCAGCCGCCGTAAAATGCTACGTTACCTAAACTTCCTTCGACAACTTTATTAAGTTCTCTAATCATCCATAGTTTACTTTGCACTTGTCCTTTACTAAAGAAGTCATTTAAGTCTGGAACCTTTGCACCTTCACCTTCGTCACCACTCCAATGATTAATAAATCTTGCTGTGTTAGACAGCAATGGATCTTCGTGCATATACTTACGAATAAGTGTTACAACTAACTGTGCTTTTATTTCTATATCAGTTAACTGTTCATGTAACAGTAAGTTCATCCAACTCTTTAGATGCTTTTCTGTTTCAATGTCGTGTTTCTGATATAACTCTGTTAACACATCTCGTTTACGATACCAGTTGTCGTGGTATAATGCTTTGAATAATACTTCATACCTATCGCCTTCGCCTATTGCATCAAAGTATTCACGTAGACCAATTAGCCAATGATATTGTTTTTGAAATTCTTCTTGTTTCATAATGCACTTTCAAATGTTTTCTTTAACCATTCCCAATCGTTAATTTTACGTAATGCTTCTTTGTCATTCTTATAATGATTGCCAAAGTCTCTACCTTGATTAGCACCTAGTATTGCATACTCACCATAACGTCTATTCTCGCCACGGGTGCACCATACTTCTAATCTGTATGCATCATCTACTTGCTTCTTGTGATCGATAATACCACTAGCCATTTTAGTTCCTTCACGGAATCCACTGCGCCATGTATTAAATGGATCAGTATTAAATGCTGTAGTGTTTGATATCTCAAACTTAGGTTTAAATACTGCACCAATGCTTGTAGTCATGTCTACTTTGAATTCTTTAGTAGCAAGTAACTTCTTCTTAGGAAATAGTTTTAATGCACCAAATCCATAAATGAGATCGTTAACAGGGTTATGACTGCGATAAGTGAATACACATTCTGTTTCGGGAACACCTGGGTATGCTTCTCGCCTGTCACTTGGTTCAAATTTAAATTGAAAGTTTTCTTGTATGATTGCATCTGCATCACATACATAAAAATAGTTTGTTTTAGATAGTTCTGCGGCCGCCTTGTGTGCATTTAATAAGCCTACAACATTGTCTACTCGTTGTGCATGTGGTGCCTTTTGTTTTAGTATCTCGAAGTTCTCATCAGCTTCCGGCTCGCCGAAAGTCAACATAATAACGTCTAGCATTAATTACTTCTCCAGTAGTTTTGAATATAGTTTTGTTGCACTGACCCAGCCCAATATAAATGAGATTGCCATCACACTTATAATAGCTGCTAAATGCCATAGTATAAAAGTCATATTAAGATTCCTTGTTTAGCTTTCTTTAATTGCACGTTGAACTTCGAAGTCCAACCAGTATTCGTGCACCTCTTTAACATATTTAGCATTGGCATCATTAGACAGTATTGCTTCCATGTCTGGGTCCCAATATGCTATAGGCCAATCTAAATCTCTACTTATTTGTTCTAAGTAATTTGTTTTGTATAAGGATAGTAGTTCGTGACTTAAGAAGCTACAGTTTTGTGTTTGCAATAACCACTCAAACTGTTGTAGTGCTAACTGTGTAGTTTCTTTGCCACGCACTCTTTCTTGTTGGTGCTTTAGTATGTTTTGATCTCTACCAATAATTGCTACATCAATATCTGCATGTTCTTGTGCATGTTCAATAAATTTAATGTAGTTAGGTATTACTGGTTGGCCAGCTTTTGAATATGGACAGCTGATACTTGTTACAAAGTATTCGTTTTGTTCCCAATCAAAGTCATCTAACATAGATGGATCAACCCAATACTTTGCAAAGGGCTCGTGGTGATGCCCTTCCCAATATGTATTAAGCAATGTCTTCCATCCAAAGACGTCTTCGTGTAGTGCTAGACATTTGCTAAACAAATGATTACCACTACCTTGCGGACCTGTGACTATCAATAACCTACTCATTATATTATAATACACTAGAATAGCTACTTTGTCAAGTAGCTATTACTGTGCTAATGGGTTATCTAAAGCTCTTTGTAGTCTTTTGTTAAGTCTTTGTTCTAGTTCTTTAAGTTTTATATCAGTGCTTGTGCGTAAACTATCAGCTTTCTGTTCGTAATCTGTTAACAACTGATCACGTTTGTTTTCAAAACGCTGGTCAGCTAATGTTATTAGTTCACGTGTTTTATCTTCTGTTTTGTTTACATCATCTTCAATAGCATCAACAATACGTTCTAGTCTAACAATATCATCACGTAATCCGTTTTTAATATCTTTAGAATATTCATTGTTATCATCTAACTTTTGATCAATGATTGCAAGTTCTGATTTGATTCCACTTAGGTCTGGTGCTACATAGCGTTCTATCTTAGCTTTCATATTTCTATAATCATTATAGAATTCGAAGCCTCCCCAAGCTGCTCCGCCTAGGGTAGATAAAACTGTAATAACTAGAAATAGCTTGCCGCCTGTGAACTTTACTCCACCTACTTCTACTGTTGTTTTATCGCTC